>Ga0114951_10004318_pt1 | contig 13963 bp, 15 predicted proteins | sample AM7aDNAmetaG_FD_88677 | JGI IMG/M metagenome (GOLD analysis project Ga0114951, IMG submission 88677) | Freshwater microbial communities from Finland to study Microbial Dark Matter (Phase II) - AM7a DNA metaG | ecosystem: Environmental > Aquatic > Freshwater > Lake | place: Finland: Lake Alinen...
AGAATGTGGAGTGCGCCGCCGCCGGCGGCGCTTTGGCTATGACGGAGCGCACGACTCACGGGGCTACACCCTGAGGGCGCCGGACTCCGCGCCATCCAAAGCGGCGTCGTTGCCGCCGCACTCCACAAACCATCGCGCTCAGCGCGATCACAATCATGCATCGCGATCCAGACCCCTGACGCCACAGCCTGCGGCGCTCTTTAGATGCGTTTGTCCTGCCCAAGATGCCGTTTTAATTGACTTCCCCGCCCCCGCTTGCTATACTTTCTCATTCAGCGCAGTGTCGCAGGAGACGTACTGCGTTGATAAGGTCAAATAGGTGAGGCAGTTACGGATTGCGCCGCCCTGACGCGGGCAGGGAGGGGGAATCTGTCTCTGTCCCTAGCCTGTTTCGACGCTCTTATTAGGCATGAATTCATGAAGATTGACCGGTTCCGCGCCAGGATTGACGCGACTGACAAGAAGCTCGTGAAGCTTCTGAATGATCGCGCGCACATGGCGGTCGAGATCGGAAAGATCAAGCATCGCGAGGGGCTGCCGGTCTTCGCCCCCGACCGCGAGGAGAAGGTTCTGCGCGGCGTGGAGGAACTCTCCGCGCGGCTCGGGAACCTCTCCCCCGAGGCCATTCGCGCCATCTTCAGTGAAGTCATCAGCGCCTGCCGCTCCGCCGAACGCAAGATTGTCGTCGCCTTCCTCGGGCCGCGCGGCACTTTCAGCGAAAAGGCCGCCAACGCCGTCAAATGGAACTCCCTTGCCGCGCGCGCGGCGAAGTGGCGATTCGGCTCCCAGGTCGAAATGCAGCCGATGGGGAGCATCGACGCCGTCTTCGCCGAGGTCGCCGGCGGGCGCGCCGACTATGGCGTCGTCCCGATCGAGAACAGCACGGAGGGGGGGATCGGCGCGACCCTGGATATGTTCATGGAGTCCGACTTGAAGGTCTGCGCCGAGGTGCAGGTGCGCGTGCATCACGCGCTGCTGGCCCGGTGCAAGCCGGAAAAAGTCCGCCGTATCTACAGCAAGGCGGAGATATTCGGACAATGCAAGAGCTGGCTGGCGAACCAGTATCCCGGCGCGGCGTTGATTGACGTCGCTTCCAGCACGCACGCCGCCGAACTGGCCTCCCGCCACGCCGGCGCAGCCGCCGTCGCCAATGAGGAGAACGCCGAGCGCTTCGGTTTGCAGGTTCTCCACCGCGCCATCGAGGACAACCCGTTCAACATCACCCGCTTCTATGTCGTCGGGCAGGCCCCGGCGCCGCGCACCGGGCGCGACAAGACCAGCCTGCTCTGCTTCATCAAGGACCAACCCGGCGCGCTGCATGAGCTGCTGCTGCCGTTCCAGCGCTCGCGGGTGAACCTGACCAAGATCGAGTCCTGGCCCTCGAAGCGCAAGGCGTGGGACTACTGCTTCTTCATCGATTTCGAGGGGCACCGCGATGAGCCGAAGATCGCGCGCACCCTCGCGCAGGTGCGCAAGTGTTGCAGCGAGTTGAAGATTCTGGGTTCGTTCCCGGCCGCGCGCTGACCGGGAGGTGGAGCGCGCTGTCCCAGCGCGCTTGTGCGAGAAGGAAATTGAAATGTGCGTTGTTCGAGCCGGCTGAGGACAGCCGGTTCCACCGCGCCTTGTGGGAGCGACTACATGAGAAAGAAGTTCGTCGCCGGCAACTGGAAGATGAACACCACCGCCGAGGAGGGCGTCAAGCTGGCTGCGGCCATTGCGCGCGAGGCCGGTTCTCTGCCCTCCGACGTCGCCATCTGCCCGCCTTTCGTCTACCTGCAGACCGTCGCCTCCGCCCTCAAGGGGAGCCGCGTGGCCCTCGGCGGACAGGATATGTACTTTGAAGCCAAGGGGGCTTTCACCGGCGAGATCAGCGGCGCGATGCTCAAGGACGTCGGCTGCGCCTACGTGATCCTGGGCCACTCCGAGCGCCGGCACGTGATCGGCGAAACCGACGCCCTGATCAACAAGAAAATGCACGCCGCCCTGGTCGCCGGGTTGCTCCCGATTCTCTGCGTGGGGGAGACGCTCGATGAGCGCGAGTCGAACCGCACCATGGAGGTGGTTGGCCGCCACGTGCGCGAAGGGTTCAAGGGGCTCAGCGCCGAGGCCGCCGGCAAGGTGACCATCGCCTACGAACCGGTCTGGGCCATCGGCACCGGCCGCAATGCCACGGCGCAGCAGGCGCAGGAAGTGCACGCGGAGATTCGCGGAATGATCCAGCAGATGTACGGTCCCGCCATTGCGCAGGCGATTCGCATCCAGTACGGCGGCTCGGTCAAGCCTGAGAATGCCCGCGAGATTCTGGCTCAGCCGGATGTGGATGGCGCCCTGGTGGGCGGAGCCTGCTTGAAGGCGGATTCCTTCCTGGCGATTGCCCGGGCATAAGACAACGCGATAATTCAAGGAGAGCGCATCATGGTAATGGTTGGAGTGCTGACGTTCCTGCTGATCTTCGTGGCGATTGCGCTGATCGGTCTGATCCTGATTCAGCGCGGCAAGGGCGGCGGGCTGTCGGGCGTCTTCGGCGGCGGCGGCGTGGAGCAGGCGTTCGGCACGCGCGCGGCCACCATGGCGCAGAAAGCCACCGCGCTGCTGGGCGCGCTCTTCCTCATCCTGTGCGTCTGGCTTGGCCTCATCTGGCACAAGAGTGTGCCGGTTGCGGAGCCGATGCCTTCCGCCCCCGCCCAGCACGCTCCGGCCGCTCCGGCGCCGGGAGGGAAGTAATGGACCAGGAGAAGGCCGTTCGGGTATTCAAGGAGTGCGGCGCATTCCTGCAAGGGCACTTCCTGCTCACCAGCGGGCTGCACAGCCCGGGGTACCTGCAATGCGCGCTCGTCTGCCAGCATCCGAAAGTCTGCGCCGATCTGTGCAAGGAGTTGGCGCGTGAGTTCGCGGGCCAGAAAGTGGACGCCGTGATCGGCCCGGCCATGGGCGGCATTGTCCTGGCGTATGAACTGGCGCGCGCCCTCAACGCGCGCGGCCTCTTCATGGAACGCGGCGACGACGGGCGCATGACCCTTCGCCGCGGCTTCAGCATCAACCCCGGCGACAAAGTGGTCGTCGCCGAGGACGTCATGACCACCGGCGGCTCGGCGGCCGAAATCGTCGAACTGGCCGAGAAGGCCGGCGCGGTCGTGGTCGGGGTCGTCTCACTCGTGGACCGCGGAGGCGCGAAGCGCTTTGAAGGGCGCCGCGTCGCCAGCGCGTTGAAGGTGGAACTGCCCACCTACAAGCCGGAGGAATGCCCGCTGTGCAAACAGGGCTCCTCGGCCGTCAAACCCGGCAGTCGAAAGCAGCCAGGCGCCTGATATGATCCGAAGCATGACCGGCTATGGGCTCAGCGAAGGCGGCGCCAGCCAGTACAAGGTGCGCGCGGAGGTCCGTTCCGTCAACAACCGGAGCCTGCGCATCACGTTCCGGCTGCCGGAGCGCCTGCAGGGAATGGAGCAGGAATTCGAGCGCATCGTCCGCGACACGATCAGCCGCGGGAGCGTCAGCGTCTCAGTTTCGCTCGACGATGTCAGCGGCGATACCGGTTTTCTCCTGGACCAGAGCGCCTTGCGCTACTATCGCCAGTCGCTGGCCGAACTTCAAGCGCCCGGCGAGGCCCCCGTGCCGGTCGCGGCGCTGATCACATTGCCCGGCGTCGTTCGCAAGAAAGCCTCCGACGAATTGGATCAGGGAGTCGTGGACACCGCCGTGCAGACCCTGCGCCGGGCGCTGGACGCGTTCGTCGCCAGCCGCGAGACCGAAGGGGCGAACCTCTGGCAGGACCTCATGGCGCACTGCAAGGTCGTGGAGGGGCTGGTCAAGCAAGTGGAGGAGCGCAGCCCCGGCATGCTGGATTCGTACCGCCAGCGGCTCAGCGATCGTCTGGCGAAATTGCTCGAAGGGATCGGATCGAATATCACCGAAGAGGACGTCCGGCGGGAATTGGTGCTCTTCGCCGACCGCTCGGATATCTCCGAGGAAATCGTCCGCATGCGCAGCCACCTGGAGCTCGTGCGAACCGGCCCCAGCGTCAAGGAGGCTTTCGGACGCAAGCTGGAGTTCATCGTCCAGGAAATGTTCCGCGAGGCCAACACCATGGCCTCCAAGACCAACGACCCGGAGATGGTTCACCTGGTCGTGGACGTGAAGGCGGAAGTGGAAAAACTCCGCGAGCAGGCGCTGAACGTCGAATAGTCGGCGGGCCTGGGGAGAAAAAGCCGATGGGATCTGGCGCGCGCCGCGGGCTGGCCGTCGTGATCAGCGGCCCCTCGGGGGCCGGCAAGACCACGGTCGCCCGGCTTCTGGCGCAGCGGTTCGGCTACGAGGTGTCCGTCTCGGCCACCACCCGCCCCCCGCGCGCGGGGGAGCAGGAGGGGCGCGAGTACCGCTTTATGACGCGCGAGGCGTTTGCGCAGGCGCTGGAGCGGGGCGAGTTCCTCGAGCACTCGGAGCATTTCGACAGCCTGTACGGCACGCCGCGCGGGCCGGTGGAGCGCGCGGTCGGCCAGGGACGCGTGATCCTGCTGCAGATCGACGTGAACGGCGCAAAGCAGCTGATGGAGAAATTGCCCGGCGCGTACTGCATCTTTCTGAGCGCGCCGGATATGGAGACGGTGGAGGAGCGGCTGCGCGCGCGCCGCACCGAAAGCGAAGCGGCCATCCGCACCCGGCTCAAGCGCGCCGAAATGGAACTGGCCGCCGGACTGAACTATGACGCACGCGTAGTAAACGACGATCTGGAACGTGCCGTGTCGGAGATTCACTCCCTTATTCGTCAGCAAGAGGAGAGGCAAGCCAATGGATGTTGACCGTCTTGAGAAACTGACCCAGAAGGTCGGCGGGAAGTTCCGCCTGACCGCACTGCTGCAGAAGCGCCTGTCCGAGTTGGTCAAGGGCTCGCCGGCGCTGGTGGACCTGCCCTCCAACAACTTCTTCGAGGTCGCCCTGCGCGAAATCGAGGAAGGGCGGATTGAATTGCTTCGCCCGTGGCGCGCCGAAGATGCCGCTCCCCGCGCCCTGACGGAGACGGTCGAGGACGAGTAAGCCGCAGCGCGTCGGCTGCTTGGCAAGGCGTCGCCTTGTCCATGCGGCGGACGGCGGTATTCGACAGGTGCGCAGGGACGCAGCAGGCTGCGCCCCTGCGGGACGGGCTGTGATCGGGAGTATGAGAATTTTGTAGGAGGCCGGCCACATGAAGGGCAAGCGGATACTCCTGGGCGTTACCGGCAGCGTCGCCGCGTTCAAAGTCGCCGATCTGACCGCCCGGCTCGTGGAGGGGGGAGCCGACGTTCAGGTCATCATGACCGAGGCCGCGCAGCGCTTTGTCGCGCCGCTGACCTTCGAGACGCTCTCCCGCCGCTCCGTCATCACCAGCATGTGGACGCGCACCCCGCTGCCCGAGCCGGTCCACGTCACCCTGGCCGACTGGGCCGAGTTGCTGGTCGTCGCCCCCGCCTGCGCCGACTTCCTGGGGAAACTGGCGCACGGCATCGCCGACGACATGCTGAGCTGCATGGCCATCACCATCACGCGCCCGCCGCTGATCGCGCCTGCGATGAGCGACAGCATGTACCGCCACCCCGCCGTCCAGGCGAACGTGAAAATTCTTCAGGAGCGCGGCTGCCGTTTCGTCGGCCCCGCCGAGGGACGGCTGGCCAGCGGAAAAGTCGGCCTCGGCCGGCTGGCTGACGTGCCCGATATCCTGAAAGCCATTCAAGAGGCGCTGAAGAAGTAGAGACGGCAATGACGAATGAATTTCCTAATCACCCAATCTCCCAATTGCCCAATCTCCCACCCGCCCTTCGACTTGCGGGGCTCCGGTCATGAAATTCCTCATCACAGCCGGTCCCACGCGCGAGCATCTGGATGACGTGCGCTTTCTGAGCAACGCCTCCAGCGGACGGATGGGGTACGCCATCGCGCGCGCCGCCGCGCGCGCCGGACATCAGGTCCACCTCGTCAGCGGCCCCGTGTCCCTGCTTCCGCCGCCGGGCGTCCACCTCATTCGCGTCACAAGCACGGAGGAGATGCACCGCGCCTGCGCCAGACTCTTTCCCAAGGTGGATTGCCTCATCGGCGCGGCCGCCCCGGCTGACTACACGCCGGTGGAGCGCGCGCGCGGGAAGTCGAAGAAGGGGCCGGGCGTCCGCACGCTGCGTCTCAAGCCGACTGTGGACATCCTCGCCACCCTCGGGGCGCGCAAGAAGCGGCAGGTCATCATCGCCTTTGCTCTGGAAGTCCAGAACGCCCTCCGCAACGCGCGGAAGAAGCTCGTGAAGAAGAATGCCGACGCCATCCTCCTCAACTCGCCCGAGACCATGGGCGCAGCGCGCGCCTCCGGCCTCATCATGGCCCGCAACGGGTCGCAGCTTCCTTTCCGCAACCTCACCAAAGCGCAGATCGGGCGGCGGCTCGTGCGGCTGGCGGAGGAGCTGGCCGGGGAGCGGCCCGCACCAACCGCCGGGCGTTGAATCCCCGCTCCTTGCGTCACCCCTATATCTGCAATCCCCTCAGGACGGCATCCACCAGCGCGTGAATCTGATCCGGTTCGAGGCCGATCAGAACCGCCTCGTTCACCAGGCAGCCGGCAAGGAGTTGAACGTTCTCGCGGCGGGGTTCATCCGGCACGCTCTTGGCGCTGGCGACGATGACGCTGCGGCCGCGGCGCACGTCGAGCAACCCCAGGGCGGCCAGTTCGCGATAAGCGCGCGCGACGGTGTTCAGGTTGATGTGCAGGTCGTCGGAGAGCTGCCGGACGCTTGGGAGGCGGTGGCCCACGGGCAATTGGCCCCGGTTGATGAGTTCTTTGATCCCCTGCATCACCTGGGCGTAGATGGGCACGCGGCTCTGAGGGTCAATGACTATCCGCAAGGGGCCTCCCGATGCTACAAACAACTGTCATAAGCGTAGCATACACTTTATGATGCCCGAAGTCACTCCGTGCTTGCGCGGTTCAGCCTGGAAGGTATAATTTGAAGAACTGAGTGTTTCGGGCGATGTCCATCACATGGGTTTCAGGAAGAGAGAGGGATGCAATGGCGAAGGCCAATCGTCCGCTGGAGACGACGGACATCGTCGCGGCGGCCAGCCGGAGCGGGCTGGACGCGGGCATGCTGTATGAGTGCGTCGTGGACCTGTCGCGCGGAAAGCTGCTGGCGGTGGACGCGATCAACGCCGCGGCGGGGATTCTGCTGACGGGGCTCGGGCTGCCGGCCTATTTCTTCCGCAATATCTCCAAGGACGACCTGAAGCGCCTGCTGCGGCACATCGCGGGCACGCTGGAGGTGGAGGACGGGGCGTTCGTGCTGCGCAGCGAAGTCTCGGAAGTGCACTTCGACCTGGAAGGTGGCGTCCAGTTCCGCATCGCCACCGGCAAGAACCGCGACCACATGGAGCGCGTGCTCAACGAGGCGATGAGCGAGAGCCGCGTGGAGTACTACTTCAGCAAGGAGCAGGATTACTACACCTACATCGTGCGGCCGGAAGCGTGCAAGCCGCTGGCGGAGCTGAAAGAGGGCGAATCTCCGTTCGCGTTCACGCAGATCGTCACCGGCCCGGCGATTCCCGAGGAGACGCGCTGGCGCTATGAATCCTTCCTGAAGCGCTGCAACGAGAGCCTTCTTCCGCTGGTCGAAGTCAGCGCCGCCAAGCCGAGCAACGAAACGCGCGTGATGATGAAGGAAGACTTCACGAACTCCTCCCTGCCGGTCGTGCGCCGGATGCTGTCCGACCTGGGCATCACTCTGAACCGCGCGTATTGGGAGACCTACCGGAACCCGCGCGGCCGCGTCGAATCCATCTGCTCGCTTTACGTGGCCGGCATGCCGCCGAAGCCGGCGATGCAGAAAGCCGCGCAGCGCCTGCGGGCGCTTCTGGCCATCCAGGCGGAGGACCTCGGCGATCTCTACGTCAGCGGTCAGTTCTCCTTCGAGGAGTATCTCTTCGCGACCGCCGCGCACGCCTTCACGCACACCTTCATCTACAAGGGGCTGAGCGCCGAGCGCGAGATCATGGGGGGCCTCGCCCAGAAGGAGCTTCGCGACGCGCTGGCCAAGCGCATTTTCGACTCGAACCGCGCCGAGTACACCCGCCGCTGGATCACCCAGACGATCCGCCGCCAGCCCGACCTGGTCAAGTGGCTCTACCGGCTCTTCGATCGCAAGTTCAATCCGGAATTGAAGAAGCGACCGCTGGCTCAGGCGATCGAGAAGGAACTCGACGCGTTCCGCAAGAAGGTGGAAATCTGCTTTGTGGACGACTCCACCGGACGCGGCGTTTTCCTGTACATGACGCACATGATCACCCACGTGCTCAAGACCAACTTCTACAAGCCGGCGAAGCGCTCCTTCGCCTTCCGCCTGAACCCTGGCGTCCTCGATCCGCTCGTCTTCCCCGCCAAGGTGCATGGGATCTTCTTCGTCGTCGGCTTCTACGCGGTCGGCACGCACATGCGCGCGGCGGATGTGGCGCGCGGCGGGCTTCGCATGATCCGCGTCACCGCGGCCAACTACGAGAACGAGCTCGACGAAATGCCGCTGCTCAACTACGCCCTGGGCCCCTGCGCCCAGCGCCTCAAGCACAAGGATATCGCCGAGAGCGGTTCCAAGGGGGTGTTTGTGCCGGGCGTCGAGTACGCGGGCGAGGGACTCTATGCCACCTTCGATTACACCGAAGGGATCATGGACCTCATGCAGCCGGACCCGAGCATCGTGGATTACCTCGGCAAGCCGGAAATGATTTTCTTCGGGCCGGACGAAGGCACCGCGCCGTTCATGGACATCGTGGCCGAGCGCGCCCGCGAGCGCGGCTATAAGTACTGGCGCACGATCACCACCGGCAAGAGCATCGGCATTCCGCACGACACCTTCGGACTGACCCACGAGCGCAAGGTCTTCGGCCTGCTCTCGCGCGGCGAGAAGGGCACCGAGCTTCAGATCAACGGCGCGCCGGTGGTCGTCAGCGCCGACATGGCGAAGATCGTCGCCAAGCTGGAAGGCACGGTGGATTGCAGCGGCATGACCACGATGAGCGTCATGGCCGGTCTGCGCACGATGTTCGACCAACTCGGCCTGAAGGAGGCGGAGGTCAACATGATCATGACCGGCGGCCCCGGCGGCGACCTGGGCTGCAACGAGATCCAGTCCTACAAGGGGAAGATCTGCCTGATCATGGACAGCGGCTCGGTCTGCTTCGATCCGCAGGGGCTCGACCGCAAGACGCTGATGGAACTGGCCGTGGCGCGCCACACCAGCCCGCGGCTCAACAGCCTGGCCTTCCCGGCCGGCAAGCTCAGCCGCCGCGGCTTCAAGGTCCTGCGCAACTCCGCCGGGACCAAGCTGCCCGACGGCACGGTCGTCGAAGACGGCGCCTTCTTCCACCGCACCTTCCTGGTCAACCCGGCGATGCGCAAGTACTTCGCCGAGGCGAACATCCAGGCGTTCATCCCCTGCGGCGGCTTCAAGGACACCATCAACGCGGAGAACGTCCACACCTTCCTCTCGCTCTTCAAGGAACTGCGCGTGATCACCGAAGGGGCGAACGTCTTCTTCGACGACACCGCGCGCGAGACCATCGCCCGCGAGAGCAAGATCATCCAGATGCGCGACTCCTCGGCCAACAAGGGGGGCGTCACCAGCAGCTCGATCTCCGAAGTGCTGGCGGCCTTCCTGCTGGGGGACAACTACGAGAAGGTGATGGTCAAGGACCCCAAGGCCAAGGCGGAGATCATCCGCGCGGTCTTCGAGCTCGTCGAGCGCAACGCCATCGCCGAGACGAAGATGCTTCTGGCGCTGCACGCGAAGACCGGCACCCCGCTGTACCGTCTCTCCGTGCAGACCAGCGAGCAGCTTTACGCGCTTCAGGACAAGCTGTACGCGCAGCTCAACGTCATCCTCAAGCACAAGGAGATCGTGACCGCCGTCCTCAACGCCTACGTCCCCGGCGCGCTCATGAGCCGGGTGGGCGTGGAGAAGGCGCTTCGCACCCTCAGCCAGCCGGACCTGTGCGCCTATCGCGACGCCGTCCTCACCAAAAAACTCGCCGCCATGGCCGTCTATCGCTACGCGGCGGAGTGGGGCAGCTTCACCGAGAAGTTCGACCGCGACGTGGTGGGCACTCTGACCGACCTGGTCGCCAAGAGCTGACGTTCTATGTCACGCTTTCGGTTCCGTTCGCACAGCGCCTCCTCGACCGCGGGTCGAGGGGGCGCTGCTGTTTTCGGGACTGGTCGGAAGTTCATGTGGCACAGCCGCCCTCGGCTGTGCACGGACAGCCGGGGGCTCAGGGGCCGTTTCGGACCGACGCGCACCTGGTTGTGCGGTGACCGTCTCGCCGTCAAGCGCCGCAGATGCGGGCCCTTCCGGCGCAGGGCAATGCCCTGGGGTAGCTTGACAGTGCGCCCGTCTTGAGCGATAGTGCAACGCCAAGTATTTCGGCTCGGGCGGATACGCAAGCGGCGCGTTGCGCGGAGTCGCTAGCGGCTACCTAGTCCCATGGTGGGGCTGGTTGTTGTGGGGACATAAAATGAATGGACTCTGGCAGGTTGTACTCACTGTAATAGGTTCCACCAACGTATTGCTCATGCTCTTCTTGACGTACTGGATCAAGAAAGAACTCCATCGTCATGACAGGGCCTTGGAACGCCTTAATCAAACTGCCCTAATCCGCTTCAGTAGATATCATCAATGCTCAGTGGATGCTATCAAGGAATGCTATGCCCTGTTCATTGATCTTCACAACAGTGTCTTTCGCTACTGTTTCCCGGACTGGGATTCAGACAAGGCGACCGACGGAGAGAGGAAACAAGCCGCGTGTGACGCTATGGTTAGATTCTACGTGCATTTTCGGAAACACCAGATATTTATGGAGGATCCTGTAATCGAGGAATTTGAGCGGGGTTTTAGGTTTCTTCAGCGGGCCTTCAGCAAGAAGGAGGACATTCACATTGAGCCGGATCATCGAATCCAAATTGGAATAACCGTATATGCGGACATGATCAAAACATTCCCAACCATGCTTAAGAATTTGCGCACGGAAATTCAGAGGACGGTTGCACCAGAACAATGCACGTCGTCTGGTCCGGCGTTGCAGGACACGTTGCCTCCATTGCCTCCAAACCAATAGATATGGTGCTCAACTCTCCCTTTCCAGTGTTGTGAACGACTGCCACGCAGCCGCTCATTCTTGACCGTACCCCCCAAGAAAACGAATGGTTCTCCGGCTTCTTTAACTCCTATTGAATACAACGCTTCCCCGTAGGAAACTATAGTCAGGGCTTGTAGCCACCATTGCACCCTGGGGAGGTTCCGATGAAGCAGGCGCTGCTGGACTCAGCGGTTGGGTTGGGGGAGAAGTTGCAGCACATTTTCGTCGCCACCAGCGACGAGGGGGGCGTGCCGCATTTGGCGGCGGCGGGGAAGATCGCGCGCGGGCGGCCGGGGCGCGTGACCGTCGGGGCCTGGTTCTGTCCGCGCACCATCGAGAACCTTCGGCGCAACCCGCGCATCTCCCTCGTGGCGTGGGACCGCGCCACCGACGACGGCTACCAGTTGCTCGGCGAGGTGGAGGAGATTATCGACGAGAGCGTCCTGGACGGCTTCGACCCGCGCATCGAGGAGCCGGCCATCCCGCAGGTCGAGCACGAAGTGGTGGTGCGCGTCTCCCGCGTCATGCGCTTCAAGCACGCTCCGCACACCGACCTTGAGGAGTGACCTCCATGCTCTACGCCGACCGATTGGACGCCGGGCGGAAACTGGCGCAGCTTCTGCTTCGATACCGCGACGCGGAGCCGTTCGTCCTGGCCCTGCCGCGCGGCGGCGTGGTGGTCGGCAGCGAGATCGCGCGGGCGCTCGACGCGCCGCTGGACGTGCTGGTCGTGCGCAAGCTCGGCGCGCCGATGAACCCGGAATTCGGGTTCGGCGCCATCGCGCCCGAGGGCGTCCGGTACGTTGACCATCACACCGTGCAGATGCTCGGGCTCACGCCGCAGGAGATCGACGACGTGGTCGGGACCGAGAGCGCCGAACTGAACCGGCGCGTCCGGCTCTATCGCGGGAACCGCCCGGAGCCGGAGATTCGCGGCAAGAGCGTGATCCTCGTGGACGACGGCCTCGCCACCGGCGGCACCGCGCGCGCCGCCATTCGCTACGCCCGCACCGCGGTCCCTCGGCAACTCATCCTGGCCGTTCCCGTCGCCCCGACAGACACCGTCAGCCGCCTGCGTGAGGAGGTGGACGAACTGATCTGCCCCGCCGTGCGCTCCGATTTCAGCGCCATCGGCGCGTGGTACCAGGACTTCGAGCAGACCACCGACGAGGAGGTGCTCGAATTGCTCGCCGCCAGCCGAGTACGCGTGCAGAGTGGCGCGCGCTGAAGCGGCGGCGCACCGCGCGGAGGGGGCGGAGGACGCGGCGTCAAGCGGATTCTCCGGCAAAGTAGCCGTCTTGTGATGGGAGCGCGCTATGTTGAAAAGTTTGCATCGGGGGGAGGAAGTGCGCATCGGCGCGGTGCCGGAGGACCTATACGGCAGCCTGGTGATCCCGCCGCAGGCGGGGGGAATCGTCCTCTTTGCGCACGGCAGCGGCAGCAGCCGCTTCAGCCCGCGCAACCAATTCGTCGCGGGGCGGCTGCATGCGGTGGGGTTGGCGACGCTGATGATGGACCTGCTCACCCGGAAGGAGGAGGACTACGATTCCTTCACCGCGGAGTTGCGCTTCAATATTCCGCTGCTCACGGGGCGCGTCCTGCTGGCGCTCGACTGGGTGCTGCGCGACGCGCGCACGCAGGGGCTGCGCGTCGGCTGCTTCGGCTCCAGCACGGGGGCCGCTTCGGCCCTTGAGGGCGCCGCCGAGCGTCCTGAGGAAATTCGGGCGGTCGTCTCGCGCGGCGGGCGGCCCGACATGGCAATACCAGTCCTTCATCGCGTCATCGCGCCCACCCTGCTGATCGTCGGCGGGGCCGACCATGCGGTCCTCGAAATGAACCGCCACGCGTTCGAGAAGCTGACCTGTCCGCGGGAACTGTCCATCGTCCCCGGCGCAACGCATCTTTTTGAGGAGCCGGGGGCCCTGGAGAAGGTCGCCGATCTGGCCGCGGAGTGGTTCCAGAAGCATCTGCTCGCCGCCGACGCGATGGGGAACTGATTCCCCGACTTGCGCGTGCAATGCGCGGGAAACGCTTTCAGGGGTGGCGCGGGTTATTTAACCCGCGATAATCGATTGTTCTTCCGATTGCTCCCCCGCGCCGCGGCGCGGAACGTGAACTCCCTTGCAGGCGGGCGGCTATTCAGGCATTATGAGACGCCGAGATGCCCGGGCAGTCCATTCGCAAAGTGAACGGAGAACTCCATGACGAACAGAAAAGTGGCGGTTGTCACAGGTGGAGCGCAGGGCATCGGCAAAGCGATCTGCGCGCGCTTTCTGCGGGAGGGGTGGGCGGTTGCTGCGGGAGACATCGACTTTGCCGCCGCGCGCGAGACGGCGGCCGAGTTGCGTACGGCGGGGGAGTTGCTGCCCATCCGGGTGGACGTGGCGGAGGAGTCGGACGTGAAGGAACTGCTCCGCCGCGCGCGCAGCCGGTTCGGGCGGATCGACGCGCTCGTCAACAATGCCGGCATCATGAACGGCAAGCCGCTGGCGCGCATGACGCTGGCCGAATGGAACCGCGTCATAGGGACCAACCTCACTGGCGCTTTCCTCTGCGCCAAGCACGCCGCGCCGGAACTGGCGAAGAGGCGCGGCGCCATCATCAATATCTCCTCCACCCGCGCGCTCATGTCCGAGGCGGGCACCGAGGCGTACAGCGCCAGCAAGGGGGGAATCCTGGCCCTCACGCACGCTCTGGCCGTCTCGCTGGGGCCGCGCGTGCGCGTCAACTGCATCCTGCCGGGATGGATTGAGACGAGCGAGTGGAAGAAGAGCTCACGCCGCCACGCGGCGAAGCTTTCGCGCGCGGACCATGCGCAGCACCCGTGCGG
>Ga0114951_10004319_pt1 | contig 13963 bp, 10 predicted proteins | sample AM7aDNAmetaG_FD_88677 | JGI IMG/M metagenome (GOLD analysis project Ga0114951, IMG submission 88677) | Freshwater microbial communities from Finland to study Microbial Dark Matter (Phase II) - AM7a DNA metaG | ecosystem: Environmental > Aquatic > Freshwater > Lake | place: Finland: Lake Alinen...
AGAACCGCAAGCACGGTTTGATGAGGGAGGGCTGAAGCAACCGTATCTTGTATTTCATAGTAGCCGCGTGCGGTAAAGTGATCTCAAGAATGCAGGATGTGCTGTCAGCTCTCTACTCTACCCTGGTCTGTATGCATACGAGCGGTTTCATTTCATAAAGGTACAAGCGCATGGACAAAAAGGAATATGAAAACGAAATCATCAAGGCCCAAAATTTTCAGAAACTTGAACCCGGCCGGGCCGCCTACTGGATCGGTTACGAGCGAGGGCTCGGGTATGCATTCTTTGGCGCAAATTTTTGCCCCGTGGCAGAGCATATCGCATGGCTTAAGCAAGCCGATGAGACCGGAGATCAGGAGAGGCGGCTGCGCGGCGAGGGATACCGCGATGGATTTCAAGGTAAAAAGCCGCTAGCGCTCGGGTGATGATAGGATTTAATGCGGCAGGCATAACACCTCACTCTTTTTTATTTCTATATAAAAGGTGCGGATGCAGACGCTCACTTATCAGTTAACTTTCGGGTTATTGAATTGAGTTATTTATGGACGCACCCTAGTTGGCCCAAGGGGACAACTAGGGTGCGTTGTTGACAAATTACACAACTTCCACCGCCTGTTTTTAAAATAAGCCAGTGCGCGAATACCTGCGTGCAGCGCAGACTTATTCCGGCGGGTTAGCGCCCGCCCTGCCAGCTGCACCGGGTTACAGCCTTTTTTCGATTGCCTTGATAACGGTTTTCAGCGCCTTCACGCGGGCAAAGTATTTGTCATTGGCCTCGATAATTGTCCAGGGCGCGTAGCTGGTGCTGCACTTTAAGAGCATGTCGTTTATGGCAATCTCGTACCGGGGCCACTTCTCGCGGTTGCGCCAGTCTTCATCGGTGAGCTTCCATTTTTTCCAGGCGATTTTCTGGCGCTCCTTGAAGCGCCGCAGCTGTTCATCCTGGTCGATATGGAGCCAGAATTTAACGATCACCGCGCCAAAGCCGGTGAGGTGCTCCTCGAATTCGTTGATTTCCCGGTAGGCCCTCTGCCAGGCATCGCGGGAGCAAAAACCCTCGATCCGCTCGACCATCACCCTGCCGTACCAGGTGCGGTCGAAGATGGTAAAATGCCCGGCCTTGGGTATGCAGCCTGCAAAGCGCCACAGATAATGGTGGTCAAGCTCCTCCCTGGTCGGCGCTGCGATCGGCACGACCTCATAGCCGCGCGGGTCCAGGTTCTCGGTCAGTCGCTTGATATTGCCGCCTTTGCCGGCGGCGTCGCAGCCCTCATAGCATATCACCACGGGAATTCTTCGCCGGTAGATTTCATATTCAAGCAGGCGGATCCTGTCTTTGAGCTTTGCGATCTCTTCAGTGTATTTTTTTCGGGGAAGCTTCTGCGTCAGGTCCAGCTTTGAAAGCACGGTTATGGTGTGCGCTGAACGGGCCGCCGCTTCCGGCCTGGCGGCTTTCTTCCCCTTTGCTTCCGCGGCCTTCAGCGCGCTCTCCCAGGTGGCTATCAGGACTTCATAAATTTTATTGACCGCGTATTGCCGGTCATGACCCTCGACGATGACCCAGGGAGCGCTTGCCGTATTTGTCTTCTCCAGCATCTCATCGGCAGCCTTGATGTAGGTATCGTACTGCCGGTGCTGCTTCCACTCATCCTTGCCGACCTTCCAGGCCATGGCCTTGACCTTCTCGTAGGCCCTGAACCGCTTCTCCTGCTCCTTCTTGCCGATATGCAGCCAGAACTTCACGATAACCGCCCCGTCATCGACCTGCTGCCGCTCGAAGGCAAGAATTTCCTCATATGCCCTGGCGCATTCGGACTTGCTGACCTCTTTTCTGACCCGCTGGCCCAGAACCCGGTACCAGCTCCGGTCAAATATGGAGAGCCGGCCCCTGGCAGGCAGGAGCTTCCAGAACCGGATCAGGAAGGGCCACATCTTTTCGACCTCCGTCGGCGGATGGATCGGGTGCACCTTGAATCCGCGGGGATCAAGGGGCCGCATCAGGCGGTTGATGCAGGTTCCTTTCCCGGAAGCTTCCAGCCCCTCGAAGACCAGTATGGTTGCGATGCCCTTATCGCGGCACTCGCGCTGGAGATCGCTGACGCGGTGCTCGAGATCCGGCATATTTTTCTTGAATTCTTTTGCCTGCAGTTTTTTGTTGAGATCCACCATTTCAAGCATGCGCACCACCCCTTTCAGTAAAGGAAAAAAAGGATAAGGGGGCGGTTGTAATTACCCCTTCTTTCCTCATGTTTGCACTCCTGTTTCAACGCATATGCCGCACGTTTTTCTTTTGCCGTCACCCCTGTTTTGCGCATTGGCCGCTCTTCAATTGCCGGCAAATAACCTACGGCCGGCAGTTGAGCTCATCGATCTGGTCGTTCAGTGTCCAGTAATCATACAAATACCCCACCAAAAACAGGCCGCCGGTGAACAGATAGATCAGCCCCGTGACCCATTTGCCCATGTAAAAGCGGTGAATGCCGAAGACCCCCAGGAAGGTGAGCAGAATCCAGCTCACGGTGTAATCAATCGACCCTGCCCGGTATCTTTTGTCCGCATCCCGGGCCATGCCCGGAATCAGAAACAGGTCGATGATCCAGCCGATAAAGAGCAGGCCCAGGGTAAAAAACCAGATGGTGCCGGTGACCGGCCTGCCGTAATAAAAACGATGGGAGCCGAGAAAGCCGAAAATCCAGAGAAGATAACCTATGGTTTTGGAATGGGTGTTCTGGGTTGTCATATATGGCCTTTTTGATAATCAGGATGATTAGAAATTTCCCTGTTTCGTTTCACCCCGCCTGTTTTGCTTCAATAAAAGTCGCGAGCTATTTCGGCTCCTCCCGGAACATCGGCCCGGCAATGGCCAGGCGCTTTTCCATTTCCGGGCCTTCCATCTCTTCTGCGACTTTGGCCAGAAATTCCGGCACCTGGATATGCTGCGGGCATTTTTCCAGGCATTGGCCGCATTCAGTGCACTGGGAAGCATATGCCGGTTTGCCGTCGATTAATATGCCGCTCATCCGGACAGCGTAGAGGAACTTGTGATGCTCCGGGTCACCGAACATATGCATTGTGTTGTATGTCTCGAAGCAGATAGGGATCGAAACACCCGAAGGACAGGGCATGCAATAGCCGCAGCCGGTGCAGGGCACTTTCATCAATTCCTGGTATTTCCGGCTGACCTTTTCCACCAGCTCGAGCTCGTTATGGTTAAGGGAATCAGGCAGTGCGCTGTCTGCTATGGCCAGATTTTGCGCGATATGCGACTCCTCATTCATGCCGGAGAGAACCACCGTAACCTCCGGATGGTTCCAAACCCAGCGCAGCGCCCATTCTACCGGAGTGCGCCGTATTTTTGCCTCGTTCCAGATTTTTTCAACAGCAGGCGGTGGCACGGTACGCCCCAGGTTTCCTCCGCGAAGGGGTTCCATGACGATCACTCCGAGGTTTTGTGCAGCGGCATATTTCAAACCCTCGGTGCCGGCCTGGTTCTTTTCGTCTAAAAAGCTGTATTGTATCTGGCAAAACTCCCAGGGGTAGCCGTCAACGATTCGCTTGAAATCCTGGCCAAGTCCGTGAAATGAAAAACCGGCATTGACGATGCGCCCGTCTGCTTTTGCCCGGTTGAGAAAATCAACCACACCGTGTCCAACGAGGGCATCCCACAGGGTGCCGTCCAGTGCATGAACCAGGTAATAGTCGATGCGATCAATGGCGAGCTTTTTTAGCTGGGCCGCGAGAAAGCGGTCCATGTCCTCACGGCAATTGATAATCCATGACGGCAGCTTGGTGGCAACCCTGACCCGCTCGCGGTACCCGCCTTTGAGCGCCTTGCCGAGCAGGGGTTCGCTCTGGCCGGCGTGGTAGGGCCAGGCAGTGTCAACGTAATTGACTCCGCTGTCAATGGCGTGCCGTATCTGGCGGATAGCCCTTTCTTCATCGATCACTTCACCCTTAAGGGGCAGGCGCATGCACCCGAATTCGAGTATCGAAAGCATATCATTGTTTTTAGGTATTTTTCTATAGAGCACGGTGGCGTTTCTCCTTTCCGTTGTGTCTTAATCGGTGGAAGAAGGGGTCTTGAAAAACCCCCTATATGGGGTTAGTAGGCTAGAACGCTGAAAAAGTCAATGCGCCCGTTCGTAACAGCTTTTGGGGTTTTGAAAGTTGACCATGCGCCACCCATGCGGGTGTTTACCAAAACTCCGAATACCTACCACATATAGTATTTATTACCTCAAAATATCCAACCAGCAGTTTTGGAGACCTGGTCAAAAAGTACCGGAAGGTCAACGGACTGCATCAGGTCCACCTTGCCGAAAAGTTGGGGGTTACTGAAGATACTATAAGGAACTGGGAAGTTGGGCGGCATCCGCCAAAGGGTGGCAGGTATGACCTGTCATTTTTGTATTGAAATTGTGCATATTAAGAGAAGCCGTAATGTGGAATTTTAGGTGGCCAGGCCCAGGCACAAAATATGGTGATAAGTTTTTAGAATCAGGAGTAACTGTCGCCTATGTCCAGCCATTTGCCTTGACACCCACCCACCCCTTGCTTATAGTCTGACCATCTCAAAGTGAGCTCCAGTCAAATTATTGAAAGAAGTTAGCGGCCGGACGCTTCGCCAGCTTTCTGCGCTAAGAATGGCGATGGGGAAAGCCAAAGTGCGGGCATATACCAAAGCAATCAGAACAACAGGAGTTCTTCCATGAAAAAATGTGTCATTTGCCTTGTGATAGGTTTGTCATTTTTTTTATCATCCTGTAAGCCGGATATGCAGCATAAGACGGGCTGGGCGATCGGATGGTCTGAAGATAATGTCACGAAAGTATCGACGGTCAGTATCCTCAAGACGGCAGATGGAGGCGCAACCTGGTCCTTGCAAGCGTGTCCCTCAGAATGTGAAGGATATGCAGGCAATGATATCAGCGCCGTCACCCGGCGAATAGCCTGGGCGGCAATGGGCGGATCCGATCAGCAGGGCGGCATTCTTCATACGGCCGACGGCGGCGCTACCTGGACGGTTCAGACGCTTCCCGACGGAATGATCAGCCAGCACATGAAAAGCATCAAGGGAATGTGCACGACCCGGGCCTGGGCGGTCAGCCTGCGCGGCGACGTGGTGCACACCGTTGACGGCGGCAGGACATGGCGGCTCGTGCCGGTGCGAACAGCAGCGGGCAGCGCCATCCCCATAACAGCGGTCAACAGGATGGATGTTGTCGGCCGGGACATCTGGATCGTCGATGTCAAGGGTGGAGCGCAGGGCGTCATTCACTCGGCGGACAACGGGCTGACCTGGAGGCGGGAAACACTACCGGGCATGGAGCGCCAGAGCACAGGCCCGATTGTCATATCGGCCTATGATTCCCGGACCGCCTGGGCGGCAATGAATCAAACAGGCCAGCTATGGTGGACGACCGACGGCGGGCAATCATGGAATAAATCCAGCGACAACCTCGTCGCCACGGTGGATTACGACGACATTTGCGCATCCAGCGCCAGCGTGGTCTGGATTGCAATCAACGGCGACGGGTGGAGCGGGGGCTTCACCGCCCGCGTGACCGTTACCGGCGGCAGTTTCCAAACGAACCTGGTTCCACAGTATCCCTACATGATGGAGGGAGTCTCTCCGGTGGATGACGATAAGGCTTGGGCGGTCGGCCAGAAGATGGCCTCTAAAGAGCCTGGCCTGCCCAAGAGCGCCATCTTTTACACCGAGGACGGCGGGGCGACCTGGCAGTCACAGCCACTGCCTGCCGAAGCCCATGATGTAACTCTCTGGAAGGTCTCGTTCGTTGGAGCACGGCGCTGACTGGCCGGACCGGGCAGATTGATAGTTGAAAAATTAGGGCTTGATGTGAGGGGTGCGCGCAATAAGCGCCTTTGCGTTTGACATAGACGCCTCATTTCCCCTCTTTATTTCCTTTTTCCGAACCGCATGGGTTTAGGTGAAAAAGGCGAAAACAACCGGAACCACCACTGGGCTGACGGCAATATGGGTGAAGGTGAGCAGTGTCGCGGTTTTCGCGGCGCAGTCATAGCGAGCGGCAAAAACAGGCCCCAGGATCGCAGCCGGCAGGGCGCTCAGCAGCACAAGTATCTGCCGGTGTTCGACGATCACCTGCAGCCTGGCCGCAATAGCATCGCAGAACCACGGCTGCAGCACCATCTGCACCATTATGGAAACGATAATCAGCATCCAAAACCCCCGCGGCGCCTGAAAGGTGAGCTGCAGGCCGAGGATGACGGCCGATACGACCACCAGCGCACCCTGCGTCATTTTCAGCGTCGCCATGATCGTATCGACAAGCAGCGTTCCGGCCGGGATGTCGAGCCGGGAGCAGACAAGCCCGAGCACCACCGCCATGAATATCGGCGACAGGAAATAGTCTTTGGCCAGCTTGCCCACATCGCGGCCGCTTTTCAAGGTTCCGCCGAAATACATGGCCACAAAAGGGCATAAAATAAAGATCGGCAGGCCCACGCCCAGCTCGCTTATGATGATGCCCTCGGCAAGCGCCTGGGGATTGTGGGAAAAGGCGTACTGAATGATGGGATATCCTATAAGCGCCGACGACCCGAATGAGGAAATGATCATCAGCGCGCCGGTGTTCTGGCGGTCAAATTTCAGAAGCACTCCCACAAGCCAGGTGCCCGCCAGGGAAACGACCCCGGAGACAAGCATAATCAGAACAGGTATGATGGTTGCTCCCGACAGGGGATGCGTCCAGAGTTCATAGAAGATCGTAGCCGGCAAAACGGCCTGCGTGAGCAGCCGTGAAAACATGGGACCGTCTTCCTGCTTCAGCAGGCCCTTTTTTTTCAAAAAATACGCCGCCAGCACCATAAGCATAAAGGCGATCACCGTTTCCGACACCTGCAAACCCACCGCCGACATTTTCATAGAGATCCTTATCTGGAATGAGGTCTGAATTGCCTTCTCGTGTCAATCCCAGCCACGACGTCAAAATTTTTTGACTAGGGCCTCATGCCCACTGCCATAAATGCGGTCAAAGTACAAAGAAACTCTCCGGAATGGCTCAAAATCTTCAAATCAGATATCCATTGGTCGGCAATTTCCGGTAAAAGACGGCCGGCTTCCACGGCTCGTTTTACTGTCTGGCGCAGGTTATAGACACGATCGGTGAGCTCAAAATCAGTGAGCACCGACACCGATGGCTCTATCTCCACATTTTTGAGCCCTGCTTCCAGGAAATACCGCTTTAAATATCTGCCGATCCACCTGTTGGTGAATGACTCCTCCCACGCTGTTTCAACGATCTTCGTTGCTGCTTCATTGCCGCCATTCAGGGAAAATGTGCCCCAGTCGTTATCGTAGGCAAGCAGTAATCCGCCGGGCTTGAGAACGCGGGCCATTTCACGAATGGCCAGCTGCGGGTTTTCGATGTGCTGCAGTGTCCGGTCTATGCGGCAGCGGGAGAAACTCCCCTCTGTAAAAGGCAGGTTGCGGGCGTCTGCCCGGGCAAAGGCGATACGCATGCCGGCCGGGGTTCGGCTGGTGGCCTCCTCAATCATGCGGCTGCTTGCATCCACGCCGACGACGAGCCCGTTGGGGCCGACGCGTGAAGCCATCCGAAAGGCGTCATCCCCGATTCCGCAGCCGACCTCCAGAACGGAAAGACCGGCGGACAGGGAAAGCCGCTCATAACTTCTCTGTTTATATTCGTGAAAATACGGCAGTGAGTCGAGCAGGGAAAGACAATGTTTGTACGCCGCCGCATCATCACGGCCATCCACATCGGCAAAACCCGTCGCGAGATATTCAGTATCCATGTACGCTCATTTAACGCAGTACAGGCGAATTGCAAATTCGAGAGCCCCTGGAGATCGCGGCCTTATGGCCGGTACCAAAAGGGATACAGGTAATCACTGGAGACGCTGGTCATCGCTTCCGGGCTGAAAGGTGCTGTCAAATTGTCCGTGGTGAACACCTGATACGCATCATTGACACCTCCAGTGCAGACGAAATGCTGAAAGTCCTTTGCCGGCTTAAGGTCAAAATATCCGGCAGCACCGTAGACGCTGTGGTTGGGCATGTCCACCTTCGGGATGTCGAACACTTTTTCCGGCTCCCCTCCCGTGGCGCTGATGCGGTTCAGGCTGTAGGCGCTTTTACGGCTTAGCTGAAAATAAATCCATTGGCCGCTGTCATCGAAGAAGGGAGAAAACACCGTATCATCCACGGAGGAATAATGAGTCAGCTGCACCGGGCCGTCTCCCGTCTCCAAATCGCACACCATGACATTGACAATATTTGTGTTGTTGTCAGACAGATACGTGAGCTTTGTGCCATCCGGGGAAAAGGCCGGGGCGTAATCGTTTCGCGGATTTTCATCAGCAAAGACGGAGTGCTTGTCCGACCCGTCCAGCTGAACCATCCACAGCCGGCTAAGCGCTTCAAGGGGGCCTATCTCCGCATCGGTCCGGACATAGGCGACCGTTGTGCCGTCCGGAGAAATGGTTGGGAATTCCTCCTGGAACGACATCCAGTTGTCGTCCGTAATACGGGTATATTTTCTGGTGGCAAGCTTCATTCTGTACAGCGAACCTCCAGGGGGATCATTAGCTGTGGGTGTCGGATTTTCAAAATTCGCGGAAAAGACCATGGTCTTGCCGTTGGGCGTGACCACCGGGCTGATTGCGGAATGGCCCGGCACGGCCACCAGGGTGGTCGGCTTTCCCATCGGTTTTTTGATGGAGACAATGTTTATTTGAAGAAGGTCGCTCGTTAACTGTGAACAGACGATAAATCCGAAAGGATTTTGAACTTTATCGCAGGATACAAACAAGATGAAGAAAGTACAGAGGGCAAAAAGGGGGAATAGTATTTTTGACCGTTTTAGAAGATTTAAACTATTCATTTATGAAGCCTCCTTTAGCTGATAGAAACCCGCTTTGATATTGGATGAATATAGGATGAGGGCTGGAAGTGTGTCAATGTAAATGTGGGCGCAAGATGGGGGATGAAGTTTGGGAGGGGGCGGCATGCGGTGCTGATATTAAATATCTTGCGGCGCGGCGGGCGCTCTGATATGAGGAGCTATGTCAACCGGCACGGCTGCTTTTGTGCGCAGCCGCAGTAGGGGTTCAAAATCTTCAACCCCTACTGAAAAAATAGGCTTCAAAAGGGTAATCGGGGTCGGCGTAGATTGGGTTAAGTCCGACTAAAACCGTTGGGTTTCGTTCTTCAACCCAACGTACGCTAAAACAAATGCTTGCGCAAAAGCAGAAGCATTCGGACGAACCCAACAAATTCAAAGTACAGGGTTTTCGTTCAACCACTAAGCAGGGGGAATTTAATCGGTCCCCAATTAATCGGTGGTGCCCCACATATCAGCCTGGCAATAACCAGGTTTAAGGAGGATTATTATGAGCGAAATCGGGATCGGAAAATGGACCACTGCTTTAAAAAAACTTTGTTTGGCAATTTGCTTTTGCAGTATCATGCCCGTCGTTTCTGGCAATGCTTTCGCGCAGGAACCTGCACCGGAAGCTTACTTATGCCAGGCGCAGGCCAAGAGTCTTTACTTCAACGGATACGCCTATACTTTTTTGCGTCCCTGGAATGAGTCAAAATTGCAGCTGGCGCAGAGGTCTTACAATAATGGATGGGTACAGCATTGGCAGATCACTGTTAACACACCGTCCGCATCGGGAAATCTGGGCGCCTGCGTTTTCAACGGCCTTCTCTATTGTTTTTTTACGACATCGGACGGGAACCTCCAATACATCACGGTGAATCCTTCCTCGGCGGCATGGGTCGGCCCCACTACAGTTGCCACGGGGCTGACCGGCCAGGGAGCGGCCGCGGCGGTTTCCGGCGATAAGATCTACGTTCTTGTGCCTGCTTCTTTCGGATTTGTCACGGGCGACGGCAAGAATTTCACGACATGGAAGCCCGTTTTCAGTCAGGCGCCTCCCTCCCAGATGATGGACGCGGTCACATTCTATCCGCAGGGCAACGATCCTGCCGGGATACTGTTCATCTACAATGACGGGGCCACCCCCAGGAAACTCCGTTCCTGTGTTGTCTTTCCTCCCAATCCTCAGACCGTGACAAGTGAAACTGTCCTGCCGTGGCCATCGGCCACTTGGCTGCCCGTTGTCTCGGGAAATCTTCTTCTCGGAACCTCCGGAACCTCAAGCCCCGGCGCAAAGGCCCCGTGCGTTCAATTCTACGGAATGGCCGATTATGGGAGTGACGGAAACCATCAGGGGCGCTGGGAATTAAACCTTTTCAACGGGACTTGGACATTTTACGATATCACTATTACATTCATAAGCTGTTACTTGAACGCGTTTCCGTGGTACGACACTATGGACACGAAGGGGACGATGCGCCAGACTCATGTTCTGGAGATATATTCGGGACTTCAGCCCGGCGACCAGCTTTTCTCCTTGGCGTCGGACTGGATGGTTCCCCAGAACAATGACCCGACCTATGGCTGGGCAGGCACGCCAACGGCAACCTCGAACGCTTCGGACTCGAGCTCCGAACTTAGGAACCTCTGGAGCCTCGTGGGCGTTGTTCTCGGCCCGCCGCCCTTTCCCATGAACGGAGCTGCCGATGCATGCCCGAACGGGTCCCCCGCGGACGCTCTTTCCGGCGTGGAATACGGCAAAAGCCAGTCAACCCAGATAACAACGATGACAACTTCCGCCTCCACGATTAGCGTGGCGTCCGGATCGAAAATCAAAGGGGGCCTGGGAGAGTGGTCTCTCGACCTGAGCTACGCTCACGCCTGGACCAAAAGCCACGGAACCACCAATAGCGTCAGCGTTTCAAAAGACTTCCTTTTCGGCCCATGCTCCGAGTCGGCCGGATCCCAGGGCCAGACCGGATGGGCCATATTCAGCGCGCCAACGATGATAACACAGTGGTATAAGCTTTACGCCTACGACTACAATATGGATACGAACCAGGGGACCTACCTCAACCAGGACATCTACACGACGGCTTTGGGCAATGCAGTCCTGCAGTCGGCCTATTTCGACCTGGCAAATCCGTCGAATGGCGATTACACCGGATTGATGGCGGGAATGCGCGCCTACCCCAATTCCACCAGCATAGCCGGCTGGAACTCGGGAATTCCCAACTGGGATAACGGAGGTTCGGATTGGTCGGTAACTTTCGGAGATACGACAAATCCTCAGATGCCGGTTTTAAATCTCGGCGAGTCGGATATAGCAACCTACACATCCAGCAAAACAACCCTAGATACAAAAGGCAATACTAACAGCTTCAAGGTGAAGGTGGGAGATAAACTTAATTTGTTTGGTTTTTCAGAAACTGTTACGGTGGGCTACAGCGGCGAATGGGAAACAGTTAGCGAAACCGAATCGGAGATCACTGAGGATGTGAGCTGTACCATGAATGTCCCCAGGCCGCCGGACGGGTCGCCGTCCGACTATATCAAAAGCCTGACCGTACAGCCTTACTGGCTTCAAGCAAAAACCGCGAAAGCGCCCTGGATTCCGAATATATTCGGCGGCAATCTTCCCTGGTGCATCACCTGGGCGGTCACACAGTTCGGCACAGCAGGAGGCCAGCAGGGTGGAGCCGCACCATCGCCGGTGTCGGCGCTTGGCGTGGTCAGCCGCGGTAAGATGATGAAAGACAAGTACGCGATAGTGGGCGCCCGCCTTGAATATGCGAATGAGGCTGGAGAAATAGTCCCCGTCTCGATGACCGCGGACGAATTCAACCCGGATAACGGAACTTCTGTATCACTGAACGGCCATGTTTTCTCTTCAACCGGCAGCAAGGGTACATGGACCCGTTCGGGCGAAACCTGGAAATACAAAACCCGCCTGGGAGTTTTGCACGATCCATTCACTGTGGAACTGAATTTTGCGGATAAATCATGGTCCTTCAGCGCCGCGTCGTGGACCCTTAACCAGGATATCCTGATTTCCGGAGACACTGTACTCGTCATGCTTGACATCATGGGGCAGTATCTCTTATCGACCCGTCTCGACCATAAAATCGTGGCGGAATGGACACACAGGGAAAAGAGGGCGGACAGGGAGACCGTCGGTGTCCATTTTATCAAGGGCGATTACAACTCGGAAACGGGCGCGGGCGCTCTGCATATCAAGGGACACATCAAGAAAAACGAGGAAGAGTTCGGCGATATGGAGATCAGGATCAACGAAGCGTCTGTCATGATCCCGCTGCTCGGCAAAGATGGTTTTCTCGACGCCCTCGACCATGGCAAAGCGGTAAAGTATGAATCGGAAGGGCTCAAATTCAGGATAGACTTCAGGACAGGAACATGGGCGGCAGACATAGAAGGTGAGCAGTTTAACAAGAACATGGCGCCCAAGAACGGGGCGACCAATGTCCAGATCTACCTTGGCGGAAGCAAAATATCAGATCAAACTTTAGAAGTGCTCGGCCATTCGTTGAAACTCAGCTTCAAAGGGTAGCGGAACCAAGCCGAGCATTCACATTATTGAAACAGTTTTTAATCGGCATTAATCGGGTAGAGTAGAGAGCTGACAGCCCACCCGGTATCTTTAAGATCAGTTTGTTGCAAGCGAATGAAATATCGCGAATATCTTCGTATTGAAGCCAATCAGTATTTTTGGCGGACATACGACGATAGTGAGGTTGACCTTGTCGAGGAACGCGATGGTCGGCTTTACGGATTTGAGTTAAACACAGCTTTTATCAGGAGGCCAAAAATGAGGACGCGTTTACCTGTACTATTCTTGTGGATTATTACCCTGCTTGTTTCCTGCCCGGGCAACATCGGCTGTGAATCAAGCCGTGGGCCCTTCACCTTTGCCGTTATGTCCGACAATCATGTCTATCCCGGTGGATTTGGAGGGGTGGATTCTCCGGCTATTACCACTGACATTGTAAATGACATAATTTCCCAACAGGCAAGTATTGTATTTTCCGCGGGTGATACGGTCGCGGGAGTATACAATTCATACACGGATTTTGCAGCGCAATTAACATATTACAAGACGATAGTTTCAACGCCATTAAGTAATGCCGGAATCGCTTTTTATCCGCTGCCCGGCAACCACGAATATAAAAATTCTTCATCGGGCGCCTGGGGTGATACCCTCTCGACCTGGAATGCCGCGTTTCCTTCCCTGCCACAGAACGGTCCTGCGGGAGAAGTAGGCGGCACGTACTCTGTCACATATAAAAACAGCCTGTTTATTCTCCTTGATGAATATGCCACGGGATTTGGAACCGATACAAAGGTCAACCAGGCCTGGCTTGACAGCATTACCGAGGGAAGACAGAAACAGCACTTATTCGTATTCGGCCATTCGCCAGCCTTTCAGATTGATACGTATACTACTGATATGCTCGATAAAAATCCTTCCCAGAGGGATGCTTTCTGGTCGAGTTTGGAAAACGCCAAGGCTGACATATATTTTTGCGGGCATCTGCACAAGTTTGATTTTTCCGCGGTGACAGGTGTATCCTCGCATACCACCTATCAATGTGTGGACGGAGTAACGGGCTCTCATGTTATCTCTCCCGTGACCAGTGAGAACCAAGCGTCAAATGCACCGAGAACCCTGAATGTTCTTTTCGACAATTACAATGATGGAGAAGCCACTGCCTGTGGTACTTCGCATCAATGCGCCTTCGGCTATACTCTGGTTACTGTTGTTGGATCAACGGTGACGGTTAAATACAGAGAGAGAACCGGGGCAGCAACATTTGTTACTGCATATTCTTATACTTATGAAAATGATGCCTCACATGTGCTGCACTAAAGATTCTTTAACACTATTAAAATATTAAGATAAAGGGGAACGGTTCTATTAAAAAACCGTTCCCCTTATCTTGTCAACGGTCTTTTCAAACTGAGCCATTTTCGGTCGTGAAAAGTGAGCCACCCAGTCCTCATGACGGGCTCATTTCCACACCCTCCTTTCCGACTTTTCCACGAAGCCTGTAGCTGTTGCC
>Ga0114951_10004320_pt1 | contig 13961 bp, 10 predicted proteins | sample AM7aDNAmetaG_FD_88677 | JGI IMG/M metagenome (GOLD analysis project Ga0114951, IMG submission 88677) | Freshwater microbial communities from Finland to study Microbial Dark Matter (Phase II) - AM7a DNA metaG | ecosystem: Environmental > Aquatic > Freshwater > Lake | place: Finland: Lake Alinen...
AGAACCAGAGAAAGTGCGCTGGATCCACCCAGCAAACTCGCATTCACGACCACAGTGTTGACCGTGTAGGTGCCCGGAATAACGGTGACACTGATGGGAGTGGTTTGATTGCGCGTCACGGTCACCGGATTGCCCGCGCCGCTGGGCATCGTCAAGCCCGCATCATAGTGCAGTGTGACATTTGTGCTGGTCGTCACAATCCGGAAATGGGTCGAATTGGTGGGCGTCACATCCCAAACCGGCGCGACAGGGAAGGTCCCCACAATATTGGCGGCGCTGAAGAGAACATAGTCGGCAGACTGATCCATGCCCACCGCAGTGCTCGGAGCCTTGATATGAATATAATTGGCATTGTTCGTGAGATTGCCCGTCACCACGATTTCGTCATTGGCGCCGTTATACACGGTTCCCAGATCGAAATAGCAAACCGCACCGGAAGCCAGCGTCAGGTTGCCGACGACGGTGTTGGTGCCATAACCGCCGTCCGTGCCCGCGTAGATTTTCGTGCCGGAGCTGGTGTTGAGCGAGCCGTTGTTGGTGCCGCCGCCATACAGAATCTGGCTGCCGCCCAAGGTGAAGCCACTGATGGCTGACACATCCAAGATCGCTCCGCTGGCAACAGTGATATTGGGGGAACTGCTGATACCGCTGCTGGCTCCCAGCGCCAGCGTGCCGCCGCTAACGGTCGTGTTGCCGCTGTAGCTGTTCGCGATGTTAAATTTCAAGGTGCCCGCGCCGACCTTGGTCAGGCCACCGGTTCCGGTGATTAATCCGGATAGCGTAAGGGTGTCACCGGAACCAACGCCGGCGGATATTGTGCTAGCTAGGTTGATGCTGTTCACCAGCGTGTAGCTGGTGCCAGCATTGTTGGAAATGGATCCGCCGCTAAAGGCGACCGGGCCGGTGCCAAAGGCGGCGTTGTTGCCAACAATCACTGTGCCGGAGTTGTTAGTCCAGCCGCCGGCGAAGGTGTTCACGCCACTCAAGAGAATGGTGCCCGCACCATTCTTGAAGATGCCAGTGCTGTTGTTGATGATGCCTGAAACCGTGAGGTCAATGCCGTTGGGCACCGTGCCTTGAGCCACATTGAAGAAGCCCAAACCATTAAAGTGAATCGGCGCACTAATCAATGAACCCTGAGAACTGGCCAATGTGTTAATGCCATAAACCGGTGTCGACTGCGCGCTGAAAACAAAATTGCCACCGGTCGAAGTAACTGTGCCACCTGTAAGATTAAGGTCGTAAAGATATCCCTCATTGCCGCCGGATGTATTCGCCAGAGTGCCTCCGTTTATATTAATGGCGTTAACACAAAGATTCACGGTGTATCCACCCGCATCAACCGCATTAAATTGCAGCGTGGCCCCGGGGTTGACGGTGGCGACACCGCGAATGCCGCCGGTCCCGCCGCCTTTGTTTACTGAAAGCGTGCCGCCATTAACCAGTGTTCCAGCGGTGTAGGTGTTGTTGTTTCCAAGATAGACCAAACCAGGACCGTCTTTGATTAACGTCGTGGGGACTGATCCGTCTACGATGTTGGGCCAGATGGTCCAAGAAGCAGCGGTGTTCGGCGTATGCACATACAAATCACCCGTTGCCAGACCCGATGCAATTTTTGCCGTCCCAGTTGAGTTTCCCGCGTTGTTATTCAGAATCCATCTGGCAACACCCCTTAAAATAATTCCACCGCTGTTCACTGTCAGCGTGTCACCACTGGGTATGTTAATATCACCCTGCCCGACCAGCGAATTGATGGTTGCACTGGCACTCAAGGTGGTAACGTTGTTAGCACCATTGAGTGCGCCACACAACCAGTTTTGGGTTGATGATCCAGTCAAGGATGGCGTGCTGCTTGCCGAAGCGGATATTGGAGTATAGCCAGTATAGGTGACAATCTGACCGCTGCCATTGGTCGCAGCCCAATCACCAGTGGTGGTGGAGGAAACCGTATTACCAGTTGTAGCCCAACCGCCAAGGATGCCATTGACATTGGGACTGGTGGTGGTAATGGAACCGCCCGTCGGGGTGGTGAAGTCCACTGCGCCGCCGACATTCTGGGTGATGGCACCCAACGCCAACGACAGTGCGCCCGAGGTCACTTGCGTCCCGATAACGGCCGTGGTGCCTGGATTAACCGTAGTGCCGGCAAAAGTCTGAGAAGTCGCGGTGGCACTTTTTTGTTTGACCTGGAATGTGCCACCCCCCAGCACCAGAGTGGAACTGCTGTTGATGAGGTTGTTGGGCGAGGTCGCGTTGGCAAAATCTTCGATGAGTGTGCCGCCATTGACAATGGTCGCACCGGTGTAGGTGTTGGCTGCTGTGCCGTTTAGCGTCAAGGTCGAGGCCCCCATTTTGGCGAGCGACAAGTTGCCGGCTGTATTGGCGATGACACCGCCAAACGTGCTGGCGGTGGTGGTGTTGACTGCCAGCATTGGCGTGCCGGCGGCCAAGGTGGAATCCACCGTGCCCGTCCCGCTCAAACCGGCGACGATTTGCGAGCAACCATTCAAATTCAAGGTGGAGGAAGCCGCCACGGAAACCGGACTGGCCGCCGGCACGGTGCCCGCCGCCATGAGGTTCTGCACCTGCGCCTGGCTCAAGGTGGTGTTGTAAATCGAAACTTCATCAATCAAACCATTCAAGCCAGCAACACCGTCACCGGTTTCACCGCACGCACCAATCCAAACATTCGTGCCACCGGCGGCACCGCTCCAGGTGTCTTCACTCCACGCATCCACGTTGCCATCCACATAGCTGACATGCGTATTGTTGGCGTTGCAAGTCATCACCACGAAATGCCAATTACCATCGTTAATGGTTGTGCTGCCAGATTCCCAACCACGACCATAGCTAACACCACCGGCGGTTCCGCCGCGAGTGTCAAGCCCCATTCCAGAGCCGGCACCGTTGTTACCACCATTATTCAAATGAAAAATCGTATTCGCGCCGCCAGTGTTATTCCAGCCACCATTGCCTTGATATAAATAAACGCCCCCCGCCGTGGTGGTCTTAATCCACATCGCCACCGTCCAAGTGGTGCTGCCACTGAAAAGAACTACAGAATTAGTGATGGCCACATAGCCCGCATTCAAAGTTGCCGGAATACTCAAGCAATTTCCGCCCAGTCGGCCGCCGCTAACAATGCTCGCCGAGCCAACCAATGTGCCGTTCATCACCGAGCCACCGCTGCCATCGTTGATGACGTTCGTGGCGGTGCCAGTAACGACGTTGTCAAATGACATATACAGAACCGGAGTTGGCACCGTCGAAGCATTGACCACCGGGGTGGGCAGTTTCAATGTGCCGTTGGTGACAATGGTGTTGCCGGTGTAAGTATTGGGCCGCTCAAAACCAGCGTGCCCGATCCGGCCTTGACCAAGCCCGCCGATCCGGCCAACCCCACACCGACTGTAGTGGTCTGGTTGTTCACCGTGATGGTCGGCGTGCCTCCGGCCAAAGTCAGCGGACCACCGGTGCCGGTGTTCAACGTCCAACCATAAGTATTGCCCTGATCGCCAAAAATCATATTGCCGATGGTCTGGGCTCCGTCCAGTGTCACCGTCGGCGCGGTGCCCAAAGACAGCTCGCTAAAATCGGCGGTGTTGCCGCTGCCGGCAGCAATGACACTGTTGGTCCAATTGGCGGCGGTGGCCCAACTGCCGCCTACGCTGTTGGTCCAGGTGCCGTTCGCGGCAAAAACTGACGGCATCGGTGCCAAGACGGTGGCCAGCAGCAGGGCTAGCCAACGACTTTGGGCAAACTTGGTGTTTTTAGTGTAATGAGGAGTGGTGTTCATAACAGTCTGATGGTTTCTAGGGGTTCGGGATTGAGCGGGACAATGGATAGAGGGGCTTGAAATATTAATTGCAATGAACCGGTGGACGCTGGCGCGGTTCCGGCCTGAATGCAGAGACGACACATCCAACATTCATTTTTCGCATGGGTTGATGACATAATGTTATCCACGCGCGCCCCAACCGCAACGCCAATTTGCGGAAAATAATCACCATTTTGCGACAATACGTTTTCAAGCGCCAGCAGCCGGCGGCGGCGCTCCTCCGGGGTGCGGTAGTTCCGATTTAGTTGAGGGCGAGTTTTAAAACCAAGTTCTCGAATTTTGAAATTCAGCCAAATTAAAACCCCGGCGCAGTTTTCACCGCGCCGGGGAGTTTTGCCTCCAGAATTTGTTATGTATGTTTATTGATAGTTTGAATTAGCCACCGACGATGAGGCTTACGATTTTGCTCCAAAGGCCGACGTTGGCGTCATCCACTCGATAGATGGCGCGGTAGGTCCATTTGGTCGGCACAGCGGGAAATGGCTGGGTGTCGTTGTAGCCGGGCGTGGTATCGTAGCAGAGATCTACAAACCCTTTGCCATCGCCGCGATCCACTTGGATGAGGCACATGTCGAGGTAATTCACGTTGCCACCCCAGCCCCAGTCCACTTCCACATGGTTGCCGGAAATGACCACATCAATGTCCGGCTGGACAGTGGTCAGGTCGGGAGCCACTTGGTCGGTGCCTTGCACGCCGAGCGCCTTCGCCATGGCGTCGGTGAACTTGGAATTGCCGTTGAGCCGTTTGACGAGCAGGCGGAAGCGCGGGGTGATGCCCGCCGGCACGGCGGCCGGAAAATTGGCAGGCAGCACGGGCACGTTTTGGCCACCGGGAGCGGTGCCAACGCCATCACGTTCGTAGTTTTTCTCAGCTGTCCAGCTTTGGGCGGCCTGCTGCATGGTGGCCTGAAAATCCACCACGGCCCGGAACCGTCCGGCATCCAACGCCTGCTGGACGATGTCCTCGTCGGTGGGCAGAATGCCCAAGGGCACCAGGAACTGCCCAATGTTGTCGCGAAAGACGATGAACTGCTGAGCGCGACCTTCATCATCATGTGCCAAGTAGTCTTTTTGCATATTTATTTATTATTCAATGAGTTATACGGATGTTTAGGAGGCAAATCGGGGTGGTTTGGCCGGGGCTCTGGATCACCGGTGCATTTAGCCAGGTAATCGGTGGATTTAGCCAGATGGTTGGGGAATTTTGCCAGACCATCGGTGTAAATAGCCAGATGACCGGTGGGTTTAGCCAGGCAATCGGGGAGTTTAGCCAGATGTTCCAGTGCTGCCCCCAGGTGATCGGGGAATTTAGCCGGACGTTCCAAGAGTTTAGCCAGATGGCCGGGGAAAATGGCTGAATGACCGGGCAGCGCCACCAAGCGGCTGGTGCGGGAAGGTTGGCTGACAGGCGATGCACCGGTGGCTGGCAATAATCTTTGCCAATATGCTGTCGCTAAATTTGTGGAATCCATAACCGTTAGTTGAGCTAACAGCAACGGATTTTAGAGATGCGGCGTGGTCGGGCGAGAAAGCGTTTTCTACTCTTTGTCAAATAGCGGGCTGGTTGTCAGCCGCGCAAAGTTTTTTTAAGGAGGCAGCCGCCGTGGCGGCAGCGGCGGGCGTTGGCGCAGACCAAATGGCAGGGCGGCTGGCCGGTGTATTCAACGAGCAGTTCAAGATTATGGCCGGTCGGAAACCGCTCGCCACGTTCCCACTTGCTGATGGTGGCGACGGAGAAACCCAGTTCGGTGGCGATTTGTTTCAAAGGAATTCTCTGCTGGCGCCGCCATTCCTTGAAGGCGTGGGCAAAGTTCCTGCGAACATTACATTTGAATCCAGATCCCTGAAGCACGGTGGAATTTCACCACAAGCCATTGCCGGATGAAAGAAGGAAATTTGATTGGCTCACGGACATGGATTAGCCGCCGGTCGCCGGGCCGGTGCCGGGTTGGATTTCCCCAACCTTGCTACCGTAGTTTTTACGGAAGGCCAGCGGGCTCATTTTTTTGGCGGCGCGGAAATAGCGGGCGAAATGCTGCACATCCGGAAAGCCCAGCGACTCGGCAATGCGAGTCACCGGCAGGCTCGTCTCCAGCAACAATTGCGCTATGTGATCCGCGCGCTGGCGGCGGATGGCCTGCAAGATGGAGCCGCCGAGTTGCTGGCGGAAACGGCGCTCCAAGGAACGCCGCGAAATCCCGACCACCCGCGCGACCTCGTTCACGGTGAGCGGCGTCCGGGCGCGGTCGCGAATGCAGGTCAGCGCCGCCACCAACTGCTTGTCTTCCACCGCCACGATATCCGTCGAACGGCGGGCGACCACCCGCACGGCGCGCACCTCGATCTTGGGCGAAGGCGTTCGGGAACCGCGCATCAGCCGGTCCAAGGCCTCGGCCGCCTGATAGCCGGCACGTTCAAAATCAATCGCCACGCTGCTCATCGGCGGATCGGCCAGGCCGCAGACCACTTCATCATTATCCACGCCGATGACGCTCACCGTGTCCGGAACCCTAAAACCCTGAAGCTTGCAGGCTTCAATGACCTGCACGCCGCAATCATCATTGCACGCCATCAGCCCCAGCGGCTTGGGTAACCGGGCCAGCCACTCCGCCAGCTCGCGCCGGGTTTTCTGCCAGCCGACGCCCAGAAAGGGAAATACATACGTCGCTGGCGGCGCGAAGCCCGCTTCCACCACGCGGCGCCGAAATGATTCCATGCGGTGTTTGGACCAGGGTGTTTGCTCCCGCGCAGTGCCGGCATAACCACAAAACGCAAAGTGTCGCAGCCCACGCTCCAGCAGGTGCTCCGCCGTCATCCGGCCGATGGCGGCGGAATCCGTGACGACATTGAGCAAGCCGCGCGCTTCGCGCCGGCCATGGCCGACCACAACCGCCGGTATACCCAATTTTATAGCCTCCTGCTTGAACGCGGCCACATCGCGAAAAATAATGCCATCGGCATCCAGCTTCTTCAGCCGGGCGGGATTGGTCTCCAAGCCGCCCGGCTCCCAGTAAAATGACCACGGCCCGTGATGATGGGCATAGCGGGCGATGCCTTCCAGCATCAGCCGGCCGGAGGCGCGGGAGGATTCCAGAAACAAAAAAACCTTGAAGGAATTTTTCATGCCGGCCCGGAGATTGGGATGTCAGCCAAATTCAAACACATGGCACGTCCGAATACCGGAAACTCAGCACGGTTTCAAATCATTTCACCGGCTGCGGACCATCCGGAAGGTCGCCAAAGTAAAAACTCACCGCACCTTGATAATCGCCGGTCACAATATTACGGGCGCCCGAAGGACTGACCGCTTCCGGCGCGTTGAACTTGCTGCCCATCGGCGGAATCGCATCCAGCAAGCCGAGGCCGCACGCCGGCAGCGGCGGGATCGTATGCCCGGCCAGATTCACCGGCGGAAATTCCGGCGTAAGCATCTGCACAAACGGAACCTTTTCCGGCACGACCGTGATTTCGCCCTCGGTCGTCTGCAATTGCAGCCAGCGGACATCGGCGAAGCAGCCTTTGAATTCCGGATACACCCAACCGCGCCAGCCGGTGATGGTGTTGTTGTAATCATTTTCCCAGACGCCGAGCGTCACGCCCGCCCGCCGGTTTTTCCAGACGCGATACGGGCCATCGCCAAGCCAGTGCTTGTGCTGCACGAAATTTTCCGGGTAGTCAAAAAGGACGCCGCAGAAATCATTCGTGCCTTCGGCTGAATAAACATAATCGCAGCGCAGCCAGCCGTCGGCACGCAATTGCCAGGAAGCTTTTTTGAGGACGGAATTGGTCAGCGCCACGCGCGGACCGTTGCACAATGAAAATTTCCGGTCGCCGCGCGCCACATAAACCAGTTCGCCATTTTCTATCCGCGCCGTGATACCCGCACCCGTCAATTCCATCGCGCAGCCGTTGGTGCCGGCAAAATCCGCGCGGGAAGTGACCTGCGCCGTTGGCAACACCTCGCGCCGCCGCAACGGCCAGACATAAGTCCAAAGATCGCGGCCTGCCGGATCATCCACGCGCACAGCTAGAAAATTGCCCTCAGTCACATCCACCGTGTGCCAGAAATTTTCCGGCAGTTTCAAACGCAGCTTACCACAGCCACCCGGCGGAATGGACAAAACTTCACCATTGCCTTGGGCGCTGATTTTTTCGTCAGCGGAATCCGCGCGACCCGCAAAAGCAAACCGTCGCAACTGCCAGGTGAACTTGCACTGATTTGCATCGGTGAAATTAAAATGATTTTCCACGGTTAGTGTGCCGTCGAAATTTTGCGGCAAATTAGTTTCGGCTATCTGAATCGGCGACCAGATTTGTTTGATCGCGTAAAAGCTCGCCTCGCGTTCGCGATACGGGCCAACGATACCATCCGGTGCCTCGTTGCCGCTCACGTCAATTTCTCCGTTGTCCGCGCGCTTGATGCCTTCGTCGAGAAACGCCCAGATGAAACCGCCGCCGATATATTTGCTGTGCGACATCAAATCCCAGGTTTCCGCCAACCCCGCGCCAGCACCACCGTCGTAAAGGCCGTGGATGAATTCCGTGGGCATGTAAATCCACTTCTGCGCGGAGTTGGTCCACACGGTGTAATCATTTTTGTGATACGACAGCGCGATGCCGTCGCACGCGAGCTTCGCTTTGTCGTAAGGCAGATAATGCACGGTGTTCACGCCGTTGAACGGTGCCCATGGATGCAGCACGCGGCGCTGCTGCAAATCATACTTGTCAAACAATTGGTCGAAATTGGTATTGAAGCCGCCTTCATTGCCGTTGTCCCAAAACAAAATCGAAGGGTGGTTTGCGTCGCGCGTGACCATTTCTTTCACGAGCTTTGCGCCGGTTTCCGTGTCATAAAATTTATGCCAGCCACCGAGTTCGTCTAAAACATAAAGCCCCAGTTCATCGCACAAATCGAGAAACTCCGCATCGGGCGGATAATGAGACATGCGAACGGCGTTCATGTTCATGTCCTTCATCGTCACGATGTCGAGCCGGTGGACAGCCTCGCTCAAACAGCGGCCGGAATCCGGCCAGAACGAATGCCGGTCGCAGCCTTTGAGAATCACGCGACGGCCGTTGAGGTAAAGTCCGTCGCCGTCGCGCACCTCGAACGTGCGGAAACCGAAGCGCTGAAAAATTTCATGGACGATTTGGCCGTTTTGTTTGAGTGCAATTTTTACCTGGTAAAGATTCGGCGTTTCAGCCGTCCAGAGTGCCGGCGATGTGATTTTAGTTTTGAGCTTTGCCGTGTCGGGGAGAGCGCCGCCAAAAATAATTCCGCCCTCAAACGGCGCGCCCACGCTTTTCCCGGCCAGTGTCTGGATTTGCGCCTCGACCACAAACGCGTTGGTGATGCCGTTCAAACAGGCCTCGGCGGAAAAACTGCCGTCCGCTTGCGCATCAATCGCCACGCGCTCGATGAATTGCGCCGGCACGGCTTCGAGCCGCACCGGGCGAAAAATGCCGCCATACATCCAGTAATCGCCGGTGCGTTCCGCGCCGTTGACGGAGGCGTTGGCGGAATGTTTGGCCACCTCGACTTCGAGCTTATTGGTCGCGCCGAATTTGACGAGCGACGTGACTTCGTATTTGAAACGGTAATACGCGCCTTGATGCGGCGGACCACAACTCTGGCTGTTCAGCTTCGCGCTCGTATCGGTCATCGCGCCGTCGAAAACGAGAAAAATTCTTTTGCCGCGCCAGTTTTCAGAAATGGAAAATTCCGTTTCGTAAAGCCCGCGCTCGTCATAGGAATTGGTCGCGTCGCGGTGATAATTGATTTTGCCGAAGCCGTGCAGTTCCCAGCACGACGGCACCGGCAGATTCGTCCAGTAACCGGATTGGGCGTTGGCAGTGCAGAAAAATTTCCACGGGACGGCATCGTCCTTGCCGTGGCCGGAGAGAAATTGCACTTCTGTTTCCTGGGCCAGAGCAACCGAACACGCCCAGATCAAAATCGCGGCGGCAAAGCAGATTTTTTTCATCAGGAATATTTCAGCCCTTGAGATGCCGGCGGAATTCCGTCGGGGTCATGCCGGTGTGGTGCCGGAAGAAATGGCTGAAATAAAACTCGCTGGAGAAGCTCAGTTGGCCAGCGACGTCCTTGATCGAAAGCCGCTTGTCCGCCAGCCACAGGCGTGACTGGTCGAGCCGCGCGCGCTGGATGTGTTCGTGCACCGTCCCCTGCCCTGACTTTTGGAACGCCGCGCGCAGTCCGGAATAGCTGACCTTGCCGATGGTGGCCAGCTCGCGGGCCTTCCAATCACGCAGCGGATTCGCGGCGATGGCGTTGAGCACGCGCACCACCGGCACCGGCAATTCCGCGTGCGGCGAGGTGAGCAGCCCGCGCGACATGAGCAATTTTCCCAGCAGATTGGTGATGACGACATGCACCTGCCATTCCCAGCCAGATGGACGGCGGCGGACGAGCCGCAGCAATTCACTTTGCGTCCGGGTGATGAAACGAAAATCGTCCACGGTGAACTCAGGATTTTCTTCATCCTGAATGGCCTCGTGCCAGAATTCCAAACCCGGCCCGCCAAAACGAAAACCGGTAATAGCGAGATGCCGTCCCGGCGCGGGAATGTAGGTGCGCGGCTTGCTCATGTCCACGAGCCACACACTCCGACCGCGCTTCAGCCCGAAACGGTTGGACTTGTGCTCCAACTCGCCTTCGCCGGAATGCACCCAGAAAAGATGCGCACCGGGTTTTTCAAAGCGCTCATGCCGGTCGGATTGGGTCACGCGCCGCGAGCCGATGGAAAACAGATGCCACAGCAGCCGGCGGGCAACCGGCGACGGGTCAACAAAAATCAAATTTTCAGCGGACTTGTTCGCTTCGGGCATCATCACACTTTTAGCAGATGAATCCATGTCATGTCCACTCCGCCGGCCAGACGTAGGTGCCGGGCTTGATGGTCAGTTGCAGTTCCGGAGCATCGCCGACAGCGAGCGTCGCCACGCCTGGCGCGTGCTCGCAAAGCACATCCAGACGGGGCCAACCCATGCGCCGGACCAGTTCCGCCGCCGTCGCGCCGCCCTCGGCGAAGACCCGCCCGGCGCGCATCTGCCGGAGCAAGCGCTCGGCCACGCACACGACTTGGTTCGACAATCCACGCGCCACGTCCGGGTCGCGCACCGGTGGCAAACCGACTTGCAAAATAACGCGCGGCTTGCTTTCAAACGCAGCCAACACCCGCTGGGTCACGGCCTCGACCGCCAGCGGCAAGAATTCCGCCCCCCACGCCAGTTCCAGCGGCAGGGAAAAAACCGGCACCTTGCGTCGGCGTTGCGCCGTGACAAATTTGCGCGCGGACTCCGTGGCCGTGCCGACCACGAAAAACTCCTTCGCCTTGGGACTTTCTAATAGGGTTTGTCCTTTATTTTCAATGACCGGCCAATTTAGGTTCAGCAGCGCGTTGAAAAATTCCGAGCCGCCTGACGGCAGCATCTGCGGGCTAAAGCTGCCCGTCCAGTCCTGCACTTGCGCGCTGGTTTCTGAGTCGCCAACGACGATGGTTCCGGCCGCAAGCAAACGATCATTGCCAGCCAGGCGCATGGAAAACTTCTCAGGAATCTTCACCAGTCGCAGAACATGCGACGAGCGGCGAGGATAATGCGGGTCGTGCGCAAACTCCGTTTTATGCAGCGGCCGGCCGCGCAGAAAATAATGACCGTCTTTGATTGTGCGCCCGAGCGACGGATTCGCCGGTAGCAGCAGCGCGCTTTCCAGCTTGAGCTGATTCATCACCGCTTCGACTTCCGCCGTGACCTGGCCGCGCAAAACCGAATCCACTTTTTTGTAAATCCATTTCGCGCCCGCCGCGCGCAGCAACTTGGCCGCCGCCGCCGCCCGCTTCGCGGCCTCAGCCGGTTCACACGCGCGCGAATCCGTGTCCACACAGACTAAATCGGCGCGCCCGCCAGGTTTGCCGCTGCGCACAATCTCCGCGCGCAAACCATGGCGCAAACCGACCGCGCCCAGTTCGGCCGCGCCGGTCAAATCGTCTGCGATGACGCCAATCATAAAATTATTTCCTAGTCCGCCCGTTCGCCATTTCCGCCGCAACTTGGATGGCTGAAAACAAACTTGTCGGGTCGGCCTTGCCTTGCCACGCGATGTCGAAGGCCGTGCCGTGGTCCACCGAAGTGCGAATAATTGGCAAACCTAGCGTGATATTAACGCCCGTTTCAAACGCCAGCATCTTGAATGGAATGTGGCCCTGATCATGATAAAGCGTCACGATGGCGTCGAATTTTTTCCGCACATTTGTGGTGAATGCCGCGTCGGGCACCAGCGGGCCGACCGCGTTAATTTTTTTCTTTTGAGCCAGCTTTACCGCCGGCTCGACAAATTTTTCCTCTTCATGCCGCCCAAACAAACCGTGCTCGCCGGCATGCGGATTCAGCCCGCAGACGCCGATACGCGGCGCGCGGACCAGAATTTGTTTCATCGCCTGCGCGGTCAATTCGATGACGTTCAGCACACGCTCGACCGAAAGTTTTTTCGGCACCTCTTGATAGCCGATATGCGTCGTAACCATGCTCACCGTAATTTTATCGGAATGAAGCATCATGCAGCTCCGTTTTGCGCCGGTGAGGGCGGTGAAAATTTCGGTGTGGCCGGGAAATTTCACGCCGGACAAATTGAGCGATTCTTTGTGAATCGGCGCCGTGACCACGCCTGCGATTTTCCCGCGTAACGCCGCCGCTATCGCTTTCTCAATATAAACATAGCCAGCCCGGCCACACGCCGCGGAGATTTTTCCTGGATTAATTCTCGCCGCCGCAATCGCGCCACAATCCACCATGAGCGACGCATCCGTCGAAAATATTTTCCCCAGTTCCGAAAAGGATACGACGCGTGCCATCGGCCTTTTAATTTTCGCCTGTAGTGCCACACGTTCCAGAACCGCCGCGTCGCCAAATAAAACCGGCACGCACAACTTCCGCACGGCTGGCGAGTTCAGCGCGCGCAGGCAGATTTCCGGCCCGATGCCGGCGGGATCGCCCATTGTCAAACCCAGAACTGGAAGTGCGTTTTTCATTTTCCGTTCAGCAGCTGCAATTCGGCCATGTGGTGACGGATTTTTTCCAGTTCCGCCGTTGAAACTCTCCGCAGCGGCGGCATCACCAGCGGCGCGCAGAGGTCGCGCAAGTGCATTGCCGCTTTGAGGGCCGCGAGCGATTCGTTGAGATTGCGGCCCTTTTGATACAGGCCGGCGACAGACATCATCCGCGCCTGCAGCTGCGCGACGGCGACCCAGTCCGCCATTTTTGCCGACGCACAAATCTGATGACACACGTCGGGGATCAAGTTGCCGACACTGGGAACAATGCCATCTGCGCCCAGTTTTAAACCCTTTTCCATCAGCGCGCCGACGCCGATGAAAACCGAAAAATCCTTTTTCCCGCCGAACCGGCGCAACATTTCCTCGTGGCGTGTCGGGTTGTTTTCCGAATCTTTGAGGCCGACGAATCTGGGATGGCTGAGCAAGCTTTCCACCGCGTCAAGTGGGATGGATACGCCCGTGGTCATCGGCATATTATAAAGCAGCACCGGGCCTTCGATCCGATCAAGCAACGAGCGAAACCATTCCTGAAGTTTTTCCGGCGCGACCTTTTCCGAAATCGGCGGATGCACAACAACCGCATCCGCGCCGGCGTGGAAAAAACCGTTCGCCTCGACCACATCTGCCAGCCGCACGTCCCCCAGACCGGCAAAAATCAAAATCCGTTTTGCCGCGCATTTCGCCGCGACCTCGATCAATCGCCGGCGCAGTTCGTGCGGCACATGCGCGCCCTCGCCGGTCGTGCCCAGCAAGAATACGCCCTCGACACCGCCAGCAATCTGAGCTTCCACCAAGCGCATGAGTGCCGTTTCGTCCAACGCGCCGCCCGTGCTGAACGGCGTCACCAGCGGCACAACTGCGCCATGAAATTTGTATCCCTTGTTCATTATAAATTTAATAGGCCGCTTCGTAAATGCTGACGGCGTCCACCTCCGACAGTTCGCGCGGATTGTTCTTCAACAGCCGCGTCACCTTCATCGCAGCTTTCGCCATTTCGAGAATCGATGTGCGGGGGATGCCCAGGTCGGCAAGTCGCTGCGGCACGCCGCAAT
>Ga0114951_10004323_pt1 | contig 13951 bp, 10 predicted proteins | sample AM7aDNAmetaG_FD_88677 | JGI IMG/M metagenome (GOLD analysis project Ga0114951, IMG submission 88677) | Freshwater microbial communities from Finland to study Microbial Dark Matter (Phase II) - AM7a DNA metaG | ecosystem: Environmental > Aquatic > Freshwater > Lake | place: Finland: Lake Alinen...
CAAAACCAGAAACAAATGGGCACTACCCTCTGGGGTATTGCCGACCAACTCCGCGGAGCCATGAATGCGGATGACTTCCGCGATTACATGCTCTCGTTCCTCTTCCTGCGCTATCTTTCCGACAACTACGAATCATCCGCAAAAAAAGAGCTGGGATCAGATTTCCCTGACAACCGAGACCAGCCCAACACTACGCCGCTGCAACTATGGTATGACAACAACACCTTCGATATTGGTGAATTTGAAAAACAGATGCGCCTCAAGGTGCACTATGTGATCAAGCCGAAATACCTCTGGGGCAGCATTGCCGAAATGGCCCGCACACAGGATGGGGAGTTACTGCGTACCCTGCAAAATGCTTTTGATTACATTGAGAACGAATCCTTTGCCAGCACCTTTCAGGGCTTGTTTTCGGAAATCAACCTGAGTTCAGAAAAACTCGGCAAGCAGTATACCGAACGCAACACCAAGCTCTGCACCATCATCACCAGAATTGCCGAAGGGTTGGCGAATTTTTCCACCGATAGCGACACCCTTGGCGATGCCTACGAATACCTGATCGGCCAGTTTGCCGCCGGTTCCGGCAAGAAGGCGGGCGAGTTCTACACCCCGCAGCAGATTTCCAGCATTCTTTCCGCCATTGTTACGCTCGACAGTCAGGAACCAGGCACTGGCAAAAAGAAATATCTTCAAAACCTGCTCGACTTTGCCTGCGGTTCCGGTTCCTTGTTGCTCAATGTGCGCAAAAAGATGGGGGCGCATGGCATTGGCAAGATTTATGGGCAAGAGTCCAATATCACCACCTACAACCTTGCGCGCATGAACATGCTGCTGCACGGGGTGAAGGATTCGGAGTTCGAGATTTTCCACGGCGATACCCTGCTCAACGATTGGGATATGCTGCGCGAAGCCAACCCGGCAAAAAAAAAATCCTTTGATGCTGTTGTGGCTAATCCGCCCTTCAGTTACCGATGGGATCTCACGGACGCATTGGGCGATGACGTGCGCTTCAAGAATTACGGCCTTGCCCCAAAATCCGCCGCCGACTTTGCATTTCTGCTGCACGGCTTCCAATACCTTGCCAAAGAAGGCACCATGGCCATTATCCTGCCTCACGGCGTTCTCTTCCGTGGCGGTGTAGAAGAGCGTATCCGCACCAAACTGCTCAAAGACGGCAACATCGACACTGTCATCGGCCTGCCCGCCAACCTTTTCTACTCCACCGGTATTCCGGTGTGCATTCTGGTGCTCAAAAAATGCAAGAAGCCCGACGACGTGCTCTTCATCAACGCCAGCGAACACTTTGAAAAAGGCAAACGCCAGAATCGTTTGCGGCAGGATGATATTGACAAGATTGTCTCCACCTATCAATTCCGCACCGAAGAAGAGCGCTATTCCCGCCGTGTCTCAATGGACGAAATTGAAACCAACGGCTACAACCTGAATATCTCACGCTACATCAGCACCGCAACAGCAGAGGAAGAAATTGACCTCACGGCAGTACACACTGACTTGGTCAATATCGAAGAGCGAATTGTTCAAGCCACCAATAAACACAACGAGTTTCTTAAAGAGCTTGGGTTGGCTCTGTTACCACTCGCCAAGCAGGGAAGAGATAATGATGGTCTTGACAGGTAATGCAGTCTCTGTTCCCTTGTTTCGTTCCGAGGGATAAAACAAGGGACAAAAACGTATTTCATCGCCTGAAAAAGCGTATAGAATGGTGTTTTGCGGCAGGGTTGGTTAACAGGTTAACTGATTATTTTGCAAACTCTTATTTTGCGTAATCAGCAATTGCTTTCGAAAGAATCACCTGATCATTTTCTCCGTTGGGAATCCGGACGTTTTTCTCAATAAATCTCCATGCATTGGTTTTCTCTGATTTCACAGAAAAAATCACTTTTGCACACTTGAAATCACTGGTACCTGATTTTTTGCCTTTATCTGCAAACGATTGTTTCTTTGCCATGACTTGTAAAGTAGTTCTTTTGGTTAAGTCGCTGTACTCTTGTTTTTACTAAAATCAACACGAAAGTAATAAAAATCTAACCCATAACCAAGTGCTCTCATAAAGGAATTACTACTGCAGACTCTCTCTTGCATGCAGTTTTCCCTTATGGAAAATCCCTGTTGCTTTTCCTTTCAAAGAGCGGTTAAGAAACGGTGTGTTAGCTGATTTGGACTTCAGTGAATCAGCGCTAACAATCCACTCTGCATCAGGATCAATGATCGTGAAATTAGCCTCTTCACCAGGTGTGAAACGAATCGGCTTGAGGTTGAGTATTTTTCTTGGATTGACCGACAAAAGTTCAATGGCACGGGAAATGGTAATAACCTTTTTTTCAACCAGTTCGCTTATCGTAAGACCGAGTGAGGTTTCAAGACCGACAATACCGAACGCGGCCTGATCAGCAGGACACTCCTTTTCATGAGAGGCATGAGGTGCATGGTCAGTAGCAATGGCATCAATCGTGCCGTCAGCAAGACCCTCAAGCAGAGCAGTCCGGTTCTCAACGGAGGAGAGAGGAGGCTTCATGATATAATTGCCTTTCTGGTCGGCATAAAAGAGATCTTCATCACTGAGGGTGAAATGGTGCGGTGTTACTTCGCAGGTAACCTGAAGCCCATCCTTTTTGGCCTTGCGGACAAGATCAAGCGCTGCTTTTGTACTGATATGGGCAACATGATAACGTGGTCTTTTGAGAGGATCATGCAGCTTGTGCTCCTCCAGATAGTGCATCAGAAGCAGATCTCGGCTGAGTGTTATGGCTTCAGAGACATCGGGAATTCCTTTCAGACCGAGTTTTGTCGAATAGAGCCCTTCATTCATCACAGCTTTTTCAGTAAGCGATTTGTCTTCACAGTGCTGAATGATGAGAAGATCAAAGTTTGAGGCATACTCAAAAGCCAAACGCATGATCTGGCTGTTCTGAATCGCCGAACCGTCATCCGACACTGCGGTGACTCCGTAAGAGCGGAACTTTCCAAACGGCGCAAGATGTTCGCCTTTACTTCCAACAGTCATCGCCCCGATCACCTCAAGATCAATGGGAAACATTGTCGAGTGATGGCGGATATAGGCAACCCCAAGCGGGCTGTCAATGACCGGTTTCGTGTTCGGCATAAGGGCGACGCCCGTAAACCCGCCGGCAACGGCTGCATGTGAGCCGCTTTCAAGAGTTTCCTTGTATTCCTGCCCCGGCTCCCTGAAATGGCAGTGCATATCGAACAGTCCCGGAGCAAGAATCTGACCGCCAAGATCAATAATCCTGTCATCCGGCGACGCCATAATCATCTCATTTCCATAAACGACCGCCTCGATCTTCCCGTCATTGGCAACTTTTATCGATCCTGTGACATCAAGATGTTCAAGCGGATTGAGGAGACGGGCATGCTGAAAAATAAAGCTCATTACTCAGAAAAAATTATAAAGTTAGATAACTCGCGCCTGCAGGTCTACAAGCTCCTGACGACGTTGAGTGTTGTTCCCCGGTATGGAAAGTACTGCCTTCAACGTGTCTCCGGAAGCAACCCTGCCCACACCGGCTGGCGTTCCTGTAAATATAAGGTCACCGGCTCGTAAACCGTAAAGATACGATAAATAATGAACAAGCATGGCCGGACTGTGGAGCATTTCAGATACATTACCCTGCTGAACCTGTGAACCATTCAGCACAAGCGAAATTTCAAGATTCTGCAACAACAGAGGATGACTGAAGGGTACCATATCGGAAATCAGTGCGCTTTTTCTGAACCCCTTGCTTTTCAGCCATGGATTTCCGGCTTTTTTAGCAGCAAGCTGAACATCACGCAGCGTCATATCGAGACCTGCACCGAAGCCGGCAATGCACTTAGGAGCCTCCTCAATGGAGCAGCCATCGCACGATTTTCCTATAAGCAGAACTATTTCAGCCTCATAGTGCAGATTTGAAGAAAGGGGACGACCTTGAAATTCCGGCACTGCAATCAACCCTTCAGTTTCAAGAGCAGTGGGTGGTTTCATGAAAATGATCGGTTCACCCTCATCCTCTGGAAGTGTTTCTGCTATGGCTCCTTCAAGCAGCTCCATCTCCCGTGCATGTTCGCGGTAGTTTTTCCCGACACAATAAATGGCGCCAGGAGCAAGAGTTCTTCGATCAAAAAGTGATTCCATGTTCAATTTTATTATTTTAGTTTCATGTAAAGTGTAAATGTAACTCTATCTGTGCAATATTGTTCGACAACCGGGTTGAATACCATGGAGCCAAATGCAGCTGTTGCCATTCAAAAAACAGCTCTCAGAGCCAGAATGCTTGCATCGAGGCGTTCGATTCCTCTGCATCTGCGGACCGAAATGAGTATGGCTATTGCAGGGCATGTTTTGAGATTGCCTGAAATGCTCACTGCTCATAGTGTCCATCTCTATCTTTCCATGCCCTCTCATGCCGAAGTCGATACGGCTTCCATTGTTGAGGGGCTTTCAGAGATAGGCAAAGAGATTTCGGTGCCGGTTATCAGGGAAGGCAAGCTCATTTCGGCTATTTACAGGAAAGGGGAGCCACTCCATCCAGCTCAATTCGGCCAGCCTGAACCTGAAGTGGTCTCGATGGCCGATGAATCGCAGCTGGATGTTGTTCTTATTCCTCTTCTCTGTTTTGACGAAAAAGGGTACCGTCTCGGATATGGTAAAGGATTGTACGACTCTTTTCTTCAGCGTCTTTCCAGACAGGGTAGGAACCCATGCCGTATCGGTCTTTCGTTCAGCCAGCAGATGGTTGATGAGCTACCTGTCAACCAATGGGATGAAGCTCTCCATAGCGTTGTTCATGAACATGGAATCATTCGGTTTACTTAAATATTTGTAATCTCTTTTATGCTATTTTTCAATACCTCTCTCTATGTCAACAGGGAGTTGAGCTGGATTGATTTCAATCAGAGGGTGCTCGAGGAAGCGCTCGATCCCGAAGCGCATCCACTTCTGGAGCGGGTAAAATTCATCTCTATTTTCAGTTCAAACCTCGACGAATATTTTATGATCCGTGTTGCGGGTATCGAGGATCAGTTTCAGGCCGGTATTCAGGATCGTACAATCGACGGGCTTACCCCTGCCGAGCAGCTCGATAAGATACGTTCTATGGTTCTGCAGCAGTTCAGCCAGCGTAACGAGTGTTTTTATCATGACATTCTGCCCGCCCTGCAAAAAGAGGGTATAGAGTTTCTTCGGGTATCTGAACTCTCACCAACCGGGCAGCGGGCGTTGAGTCATTTTTTCCGCAAGGAAATCTATCCTGTTTTGACCCCTCTGGCCTTCGATACCGGCCATCCATTTCCATTTATGTCGAACCTGTCGCTGAACCTCGCCATCGAACTCGAAGATGAGGAGAGTGGTGCACTTAAGTTTGCCCGGGTGAAAGTTCCGAGCATTCTTCCGCGCCTTCTGCGACTCAACGATATTAAAGGTTTCAGTAGTGATGACGGTATCATTCGCTTTATCTGGCTTGAGGATCTTATTGAAAGTAATCTCTCCCACCTTTTTCCGAAGATGAAAATTTCAAAATCGCATCTTTTCAGATTGATTCGCGATGCTGATATTGAAATTGAGGAAGATGAAGCTGGCGATCTGCTTAAGACCATCGAGCAGGGACTCCGCTCCCGTCGCTACGGCAAAGTAGTCCGTCTCGACATTACTCCAGCGATGCCTTCTTCAGTGAGAAAACTGCTCATGAAAAATCTCGATGTTGCCAAGAGAAACGTCTATGAAATCGATGGAGCACTGGGGCTTAGCTGTCTTATTGATCTTCTGAAAATAGATCGACCGAACCTGAAAGATGAGCCCTTTATTCCCAGTAACCCGATTGAAGAGCAGTATGGTGGTGATATTTTCAGTGCAATCAGGGCAAAAGATCAACTGCTCTACCATCCCTACGACTCATTTCAGCCGGTCGTTGAATTTATCAATCAGGCTGCTGCTGATCCTGATGTGCTCTCAATCAAGCAGACCCTCTACCGGGTAGGAAGTAATTCACTGATTGTCAAGGCATTGATGAAAGCGGCTGAGGAGGGCAAACAGGTTGCCGCACTCGTGGAACTCAAAGCACGATTTGATGAAGAGGACAATATCGTCTGGGCCCGGGCTCTTGAGGATGTCGGGGTTCATGTCGCCTACGGTCTGCCTGGACTGAAAACTCATACAAAACTGACTCTTGTGGTTCGCCGCGAACAAAAAAGGCTGAAACGCTATCTCCATCTTGGTACCGGGAATTACAATCCCGCAACCGGAAAAATCTATACCGACTACACTCTTTTCACGGTCAACGAACAGCTTGCCAATGAAGTTGGTGAACTTTTTAACGCCCTGACCGGGTATTCAAAACATACCGCCTATAAAAAGCTGCTGGTCTCGCCGATCAACACCCGGGACAGGCTCATCGACATGATTGATCGAGAAGTAGAGTTATATCGGCAGGAAGGAAAGGGGAGAATAATCATGAAAATGAATGCCCTTGTCGATGCCAGGACAATTCGTGCACTCTACCGGGCCTCCTGTGAAGGTGTCACCATTGATCTCATAATTCGTGGCATTTGCTGTCTGAAGCCGGGCATTACCGGTATAAGCGACAATATCCGTGTTATCAGCGTCATTGGCCGTTTTCTGGAACATAGCCGAGCCTACTGCTTTTATAATGGAGGAAAAGAGGAGCTCTATCTTGGAAGTGCCGATATCATGCCGAGAAACCTCGATGACCGTGTTGAAACTCTTTTTCCGGTGTTTGACAAATCTCTGGTCCGCGATGTCATTGCAGATCTTGATCTCATCCTGAGCGATAATGTCAAGGCATGGGAGATGAACGCTGATGGCTTATATTCAAAGATCAAGAATGACAAACCAAAAGTCAACAGTCAGGCACTCTTTTTAACAAGATCAGTGTTTAAAAAAAATTATGTAAATTCAAAGTAAACGAATTATGAAAATTGCCGTTGGAAGCGATCATGCCGGAGTTGAATTAAAGAAAGCCGTTGTCGCCTGGCTTGAAACGAATGGTCATGACTGTAATGATATGGGACCCTATACTGAAGAGTCGGTTGATTATCCCGATTATGCCCGTAAAGTGGCGACAGCTGTTGCCGCCGGCCACTATGACCAGGGGGTTCTGCTGTGCGGCACCGGCATCGGGGTTTCAATTTCCGCAAACAAAGTTAAAGGTATTCGTGCTGCGCTCTGCTGCAACCCCGAATTCGCAACACTTGCCCGACAGCATAATAATGCCAATATTATATGCTTGTCAGCACGCTACAGTGATAAAGAGATGATTGAACAAAGTCTTCACAATTGGTTTGCCGCTGATTTTGAAGGAGGAAGGCATGAACGAAGAGTGGATAAAATTGAACCATGTTGTTAAATGCATGCATAGAGAGTTGTCTTGATACTCAATATCCGTTTTTTTCCGACGACACCGGTGTCGCGGATGCTCTCACCCTTATGCAGGAGGGTCGTCATGAATGTGTTCCAGTCCTGCACGACGGAAAAATCACAGCAATGCTCACCCTGCTGGATCTCTTACCATTATGGCAGACCGGAAAGAGCAAGAAACTGACGCTGAGGGATTTGAAGCTTGAACCCGCTGAAAGTATCGGACGCCATGACCATCTTTTTGATATTTTTTCAAGGATACGATTATTTTCGGGCACGCTTATACCCGTTTCAGACAAGGACGGCAGATATATCGGAAGTATAGAAAAAGTGCGTCTTCTTGAACAGGTCGCCACGGTTTTCCATTTGAACGAAGAGGGAATGACCCTTGAATTCGATATACCTTCATTTGAACTGAAGCTCTCTGAGGTTATTGCAACACTTGAAAAAAACGATGCGACAGTATTGAGTTTTGGCATGTACCATGCAGCTGCAGAGGGGGAGGGTATAGTGGTCACCTTCAGGGTTCAGACGCATGACCTCTTTCGACTTGTTAAAAATATGGAAAAATACGGCTATTTGATTCGCTACGCCTCTCCATTCTTCAAAGAAAGAGATGATGAGCTCAGAGAGAAAGCTCTTGAGTTTATACACTTTATGGACATGTAGTTATAATACGCAAATCCAATGTCTACAGAACACTTTACCGCGCTTGCCGCACGGATCCGGAAGCGTGCAGCAGAGATTTTCCCTGAAGTTATTGCCTTGCGCAGGGATATTCATCTTCACCCAGAACTCTCTTATGAAGAGGTCAGGACAACAGCACTCATTACAGACTATCTTCTCGGCCTTGGTATTACGCCTGAGCCGCCATTGCTTGAAACAGGAGTGGTTGCCATTATAAAAGGGGAGCATAGTTCAGCCAGCAGATCTGTTGTTGCCTTACGGGCGGATATTGATGCGCTGCCGCTTCATGAAGAGAACCTGCACGATTTCTGTTCACTTGACTCCGGAAAAATGCATGCCTGTGGTCATGATATGCATACGGCAATGCTTCTTGGTGCAGCAAACATCCTCGCAGGAATGAAAGATCAGCTCCAGGGCGATGTACTTCTTGTTTTTCAGCCAGCCGAAGAAAAAGCTCCAGGCGGGGCAAAACCATTGCTTGATGCCGGTCTTTTCAAGCGGTTCAATCCATCGCTCATTATTGGACAGCACTGTTTTTCAAATGTTGAAACCGGCAAAGTTGCCTTGTGCAAAGGAAGTTTTATGGCAGCCACTGATGAATTATACTTCACGGTAACAGGGCAGGGGGGGCATGCATCAGCACCCCATAAAGCCGCTGACCCTGTACTTGCTGCAGCTCATATCATCACCGCGGCCCAGCATCTTGTCAGCAGGGTAGCCCCTCCACATGAACCCGCAGTCGTATCAATCGCCTCAATTCATGGTGGTAATGCACCGAATGTCATTCCTCGACAGGTTACCATGTCGGGCACCATGAGAACCATGAACGAGGAACTGCGATCCCTCATACAGGAGAAGTTGCGCCAAACGGTGACCCATGTTGCTGAAGGACTTGGAGTTGAGGGAGAAGTAGAAATCAGGAAAGGGTATCCTGTCCTCTATAACGATCCAGCTGTGACCGAACAGGCAGCGCTCATCTGCAGCGACTATCTTGGCAGCGACAATGTCCTCAACAGCGAACCGATCATGACTGCCGAGGATTTTGCCTATTACCTTCAGGAGTGTCCAGGAACCTTCTGGCAGATTGGCACAGGAACACCGCTTACCGAAAAAGCCAATACACTGCACTCTCCGACCTTCAACCCTGAAGAACAAACTCTTGAAATCGGCAGTGGCCTGCTTGCCTATACCGCACTCCGTTTTCTTGATGCAAAGACCGTTTCATAAAAAAGGCGCCGTAAGGCGCCTTTTTTTATAAGTGCACAATTCTGTATTGGAGTTATGCTTTACCGTTGGAACCGAGAACGTTGATGATCTTGTGGACATAGAGTTTTTTAAGAGCATCACGGGCCGGGCCAAGGTATTTTCTTGGATCGAACTCTTCAGGTTTTTCATCAAGCACTTTGCGGATAGCCGCAGTCATGGCAAGGCGTCCATCAGAATCAATATTGATTTTGCACACAGCCGACTTTGCTGCAAGGCGAAGCTGATCTTCGCTGATACCGATTGCATCCTTCAGTTTTCCACCATGCTCATTGATTGTCTTGACCAGTTCCTGTGGAACGGAAGATGAGCCATGAAGAACGATAGGGAATCCGGGAATGCGCTCTTCAATTTCGGTAAGAATATCAAGGCGGATTTTTGGATCCTCGCCTGGCTTGAATTTAAAAGCGCCGTGTGAAGTGCCGATGGAAATGGCAAGACTGTCAACCCCTGTTTTAGCAACAAAATCTTCAACCTCTTCAGGACGGGTATAGGTATGGGCTGCTGCAGAAACCTCGTCTTCAATACCAGCAAGCACTCCAAGCTCTCCCTCAACGGTAACATCAAACTGATGGGCATAAGCCACAACTTTTTTGGTCAACTCGATGTTCTCTTCATAAGAAAGATGTGAACCATCAATCATGACTGAAGAGAATCCTGAGTCGATGCAATCTTTGCAGAGTTCAAAGCTGTCGCCATGATCGAGATGAAGGACAATAGGAATAGGGTTTCCAAGTTCAGCGGCGTAGGCTACAGCTCCCTGGGCAAGATAGCGGAGAAGAGTCTCGTTCGCATAGCTCCTTGCTCCTTTTGACACTTGCAGTATAACTGGCGAACTGGTTTCAACGCAAGCAAGTATGATAGCCTGCATCTGCTCCAGATTATTGAAATTATAGGCGGGAATGGCATAACCGCCAGTCACCGCTTTTTTAAACAGTTCTCTACTGTTACAAAGTCCAAGTTCTTTGTAGCTGATATTTTTCTTTTCCATTGAAAAGCTCTCCTTTTATTATTATAATGTGCCGTATTTTCTTCCTTGATAGACCATTCCGTAACGATATACCACGAATTTCGCAATTTAAAAATAATTAGTTTCCCATTCAACAAGAGCTTGGATGCGGTTGCCGAACCTTTGATCATCATATAATAAAATGTCAAGAAAAAGTCTGCTTCTCGTTATTATTCTCTTGGGAAGCACTGAGTCTGTGTCAGCCTCAATTGCCGGTAAACCTGTTGCGGCTGATCCCGTGATGATACTCAAACCAACCGAGGAAGAGGAAGAGGCAGGTAAATATATCACTCAAAACCTCCTGCAGAATCACTACAGAAAGTTATCCGTCAACGACTCTCTTACACAGCAGATCGTTAACCGCTATATCGACAATCTTGACGGCACCAGAAGCTACTTCGTAGCAAGCGAAGTTGAAACGCTTAAAAAAATTTATGTGTCACGGATTAATAAGGAATTTCTTGCCGGCAAAGCAACATCAGGGTTTGGCATCTATAACTTTTTCATGAAAAGAGCTAAAGAGAAAATGCGCTTTATGAGGGCCGCCGCAGATACCATTCATTTCAACTTTGCACTGCCCGAAACCCTCGATCTTGATCGTAAAACTGACCCATGGCCTGCCGACAGGCGCCAGCTTTACGATCTATGGAAAAAAGAGTTGAAATATCAGTGGCTCAACCTTAAATATTCAGGAGAAAGCAACAGCACTATTCGGGGAGCACTTGCCAAAAGTTTTACCAACCGTCTCAATCTTCTGAACCGTCAGAAGCCCGAAGATGCTTTTCAGGCATATATGTCCGCGGTGACAACATCGTTCGATCCCCATACAAGCTACTTCTCTCCTGACGAGTACGAAAACTTTCAGATCGACATGAGCCGTTCTCTCGAAGGAATCGGCGCTAAACTGCAGACCGAAAGCGAGTATACCGTCATCAATGAGATTATACCTGGTGGTCCTGTCTACAAAAGTAATCTCTTGAAAAAAGGAGATAAAATTATTGGAGTCGGTCAGGGCACGACCGGCGAAATAGTTGACATTCTTGGCTGGAGAATCAATGATGTGGTAAAACTCATCCGCGGCAAAAAAGGCACTCTTGTCCGTCTCAACACTCTTCCTGCAAGCCAGGGAGGTCGTGGACCGGCCAAAATAGTACAACTCCTTCGCGACAAGGTCGATCTGGAAGAACAGGCTGCCAGGAAAAGCATTCTTCAGCAGAATGGCATGAAAATCGGAGTTATCACCATTCCGTCGTTTTATCTTGATTTCGAAGCTCAGCAAAAGAACTCCGGAACCTACAACAGCACAAGCCGTGATGTAGCCCGTATTCTGAATGAACTCAATACCGAACATGTGGATGGTGTCGTCATTGATCTGCGGGATAATGGCGGAGGCTCGCTTGAAGAGGCTGTGAATGTTACCGGACTCTTTATAGCACATGGCCCTGTTGTTCAGGTCAGTAATGCGGCAGGCGGAAAAATGGTGCTCAGGGACGAAGATCGCCACAAACTCTATAGTGGACCGCTTGCTCTCCTTGTCAACCGCTACAGTGCATCGGCTTCTGAAATTTTTGCTGCGGCAATTCAGGATTATGGCCGCGGAGTAATTATCGGAGAGAGAACGTTTGGAAAAGGAACAGTTCAGAGCCTTATCAAACTGAAGAGACCATTTGCTTTTTTTGGAAAGAAGCCTGAACTTGGAGAGATGAAACTCACCATTGCAAAGTTCTACCGAATTTCCGGAGGCAGTACCCAGCATAAAGGCGTAGTGCCGGATATTGCCATGCCATCCATGATTGATACCTCCATTATTGGAGAGGATACCTCCACCAGCAGTCTGCCCTGGAGTACTACTTCAAAAGCATTTTATCGGCCAACAGCAGAGGTCAATCAGGAAGAGATTGGTTTGCTGAAGAAAAAATTTCAGGAACGCTCATCGAAAAATCACCTTTACCAAGCCTATTTACATGATGTAAATATACTTAACCAGATCCGCAAGAAAAAGTTGACATCACTGCAAGACACCGTCTTCAAATCGGAGATCGAAGCGATCAAGCAGATCGAAAAGCAGTGGGTTCAGGCTCCGGATTCAGCCAGAAGCCTGAACAAGGATGTACTGATCAATCAGTCGGCAGCAATAGTTGCCGATATAGCCGAACTTAAAGTAATAGAACGTCACACGATCGTACGGACATCACCGGCAGTGTTGAACTGAAGTTCTTTTCTGGCCTCTTCGATCTGGAATGCAACAGAGTCAAAAGAACAGCTGCCGTGTGTTTTTTTTGAATTAACGCTGCTGTCCGGCTTGAGACACTCGTAGATATCCGTACCAATAGCTTCGGAAAACTCTCTGAACTTTTCCAGAGGAATGTTTGGCAGGGTAATATCCGAAGCAATGCTCCAGGTGACAATTTTACCGGTTATGCGGTGTGCATCTCGGAACGGGATCTGTTTCCCTACAAGATATTCAGCAATTTCTGTTGCAAGGCTCAGATCATCAGAGGTCAGTTTAGCTAGCCGTTCCTCCCGCAGGGTAGTATGCTCCAACAGCTTGGCAAATATGTTCACACTCGAAACGGCCGTTTCAGCACTGTCAAAAAGAGGTGGTTTATCTTCCTGCATATCCCTGTTGTAGGATAGCGGGAGTCCTTTCATGATGGTAAGCATCGCAACAAGATTACCATACACCCTTCCCGTCTTGCCCCTGACCAACTCAGCAATATCGGCATTCTTTTTCTGCGGCATGATGGATGATCCTGTCGCAAAGGCATCACTGATGTTCAGATAGCCGAATTCATAAGAACTCCAGAGAATCAGATCCTCAGCAAACCGCGACAGATGCATCATGATCACGGAACAGTCTGATATAAATTCAATCACCATATCCCTGTCACTCACGGCGTCAATGCTGTTTGAAAAAAGATCGTCAAACCCAAGCAAAACCGCCGTTCTGTGAGGATTGAGCGGCAGCGTACTGCCCGCAAAAGCTGCCGCACCGAGCGGAGAGATATTGACCCGTTTCATGAGGTCCCCGAGGCGCTGACGGTCACGGAGAAACATATTGAAATAAGCAAGGTAATAGTGTCCGGCGGAAATAGGCTGGGCACGCTGCAGGTGAGTATATCCGAAAATGATAGTCTCCCTGTAGGTTTCCGCCTTATCCACAAGAACCTTCAAAAGAGTTTCCAGCGACGTTTGAAGTTCCCCGATCTGGCGGCGCATATAAAGGCGCGTATCGGTTGCCACCTGATCATTACGGCTTCTCCCCGAATGAAGTTTACCCGCTGCCGCTCCTATTTTATCCTTAAGCCTGTTCTCAATAACCGTATGGATATCCTCATCTTCCCAATGCGGAACAAGCGTGCCGGCGGTCAACTCCTCCTCGATTTCACGAAGCCCACCAATGATCTGCCCCGCCTCATCAGCACGTACAATATTCTCCTCAGCAAGCATGGTGACATGAGCAATCGACCCCTCTATATCCTCCCGATAAAGCTTCCTGTCAACATGAACCGAAGAAGAATAAAAAAGCGCATCCCGATCAAAAGGCTCCGAAAAACGGCTCTGCCACAGTAACTCTTTTTTCTTGGTCATAACATCTCTTG
>Ga0114951_10004324_pt1 | contig 13946 bp, 13 predicted proteins | sample AM7aDNAmetaG_FD_88677 | JGI IMG/M metagenome (GOLD analysis project Ga0114951, IMG submission 88677) | Freshwater microbial communities from Finland to study Microbial Dark Matter (Phase II) - AM7a DNA metaG | ecosystem: Environmental > Aquatic > Freshwater > Lake | place: Finland: Lake Alinen...
CGTGAACGATTTGATTGAACTGCTTGGCGAGGAGAAAGCCAAGACGGTGCAAGGCATCGTCTTGGCCGCACAGGAACGACTGGAGGGCGGCGCACCCGCGGAATAATGAGCATCCGCGTCCACGAACTGGCAAAGCATTGTGGCATCTCCAACCAAAAGATGGTGGAGAAACTTCACGCCATCAACTACCCGGTGAAGAGCGTCTCCAGCACTGTTGACAAAATCACCGCCGAAGACCTCGAAAAACAATACGGCTACGTTCCGGCACCGCCAGCCCCTCCGACTCCTCCCCCGCCTCCCGTTGTAGCTCCAGTCGTTGCACCTGCGCCCGCTCATGAACCGCCGAAGCCAGTCGCGCCGCCGCCACCTCCTCCTGCTCCCGCGCCGAAGATTGAGCCGGTCAAGCCCGCGCCCGTCGTTGCTCCGAAACCGGTTGCTCCGCCGCAGCCTGCGGTGGTGAAGATCGCGATGCCGCCAAAACCGGTTGCACATCCTCCTCCCCCGCCGCCACGCGCTGCGATGCCGCCGCCACCACCACCGAAACCGTCTGTGCCGGTGCCGGTCGGACCCGGCTACATTTTCAACGAGATGGGGCAGAAGGTCATTCAGATGAAGCCGCCGGTTGTCGTGCGCGACCTGGCGCAGCGCATCGGCGTGAAGGCCCACCTGTTGCTGGCCGAGCTGATGCAGCTCAACGTGTTCGCCAACCTCAACGAGACCATCGGCGAGGACGTGGCGCGCAAGGTCTGCGAGCGTCATGCATTCTTGTTCGAGTTGGAAAAACGCGATCGCGGCGCTGGACTGTCACATCCGGTTCAGAAGAGGGAAATCCAGATCGAAGCCGGCGAGAAGGCTGAGGACTTGAAGTTCCGCCAGCCGGTCGTGACCGTGATGGGGCACGTTGACCATGGCAAGACGTCGTTGCTCGACGCGATCCGCAAGACGGACGTGGTCGCGCACGAAAGCGGCGGAATCACCCAGCACATCGGCGCGAGCGTGGTGACGTTGCCCGACGGCAAGAAGATCACGTTCCTCGACACGCCGGGTCACCAGGCGTTCACAAAGATGCGCGCCCGCGGCGCCAACGTCACCGACATCGCCATCCTCGTGGTGGCCGCCGACGACGGTGTGATGCCGCAGACGCTCGAAGCGCTCAACCACGCCAAGGCCGCCAGGGTGCCGATCATCGTCGCCGTCAACAAGTGCGATCTGCCCGCCGCCAATCCGGACCGCGTGAAGAAACAATTGCAGGAGCAGGGCCTGAACCCCGAATCGTGGGGCGGCGACACGATCATGGTGGACGTGTCGGCGACGACGAAGAAGAATCTCGATACGCTGCTGGAAATGATTTTGCTCCAGGCTGAAATAATGGAGTTGAAGGTCAACCCGAAAGGCCCCGCCAAGGGCAACGTCATCGAAGCGCAAATGGAGCCCGGCATGGGCCCGACCGCGACAGTCCTCGTGCGCAAAGGCACGCTGAAGACCGGCGACGCGCTCATCTGCGGCCCGCACATGGCGAAGGTCCGCGCGTTGATTGACGACAAGGGCAAACGCGTCAAGGAAGCCGGCCCGGCGATGCCGGTGAAGATCGTCGGCCTGACCGGGTTGCCTGACGCGGGCGCGGAATTTGAAGTCGTGAAAACCGAGAAGGAAGCGCGCGAACGCTACGAGGAGAACCAGCTCCAGGCGCGCGTCGACGCCGCCAGCGCCGATGCCGGATCACGCCGTGGCACGAAGCTGGAGGATCTACTCAGCAAGTTGGGAGAAGGCGAGAAGAAGAAGCTGTGCATCGTGCTGAAGGCTGACGTGCAAGGCTCGCTGGAAGCCATCATTGATTCGCTCCGCAAACTCAAGAGCGACAAAGTCGAGCTGGAGATCATCCACTCCGTCGTCGGCACCATCACGGAGAACGATGTCCTGCTGGCCAGCGCCTCCGATGCCATCATCATCGGCTTCCGCGTCAAGGCCGAGAGCGGCGTCACCGACGTTGCCAAGCGCGAAGACGTCCAGATCAAGCTCTACACGATCATTTACGAACTGCTCGATGAAGTCGAAGATGCGATGGAAGGCCTGCTAGAGCCCGAGTCCAAAGAGAGCGTCGTGGGCCGTGCCGAGGTCCGGCAGCTCTTCCAGCTCTCCAACGGGCCGCAAGTCGCGGGCTGCTACGTCAGCAGCGGGCGCATCCAGCGCTCGGGCCGCGTGCGCGTGGTGCGCCGCAAGGCCGTCCAGTTCGAGGGCAAGATCGCGAGCCTCAAACATTTCCAGGACGACGTCAAGGAGGTCAAAGCCGGCTCCGAATGCGGCCTGCGCCTCGAAAATTTCCAGGAGTTCCAAGTCGGCGACATCGTGGAGTGTTACACGGTGGAAAAGGTCGCCGCGACGCTGTAACGTTCCTTGGTGCGGGGCGCCAACCATGAGCAACCGCCGGATAGAACGAGTTTCCGAATTGGCCAAACAGCAGATCAGCGAGATCCTGCAAGAGCTCAACCTCGCCGATTGCGGTTTTGTCACCGTCACCTCCACCGAGATCAGCCCCGACCTTCAGGACGGCCGCGTTTACGTCAGCGTCATCGGCTCTGACGAACAAAAACAACGCGCCATCAAGGCGCTCGAACATGCCCACAGCCGCATCCAGCACGAACTCTCCCGCCGCATCATCCTCAAGTACACACCGCGCCTGAAGTTCCTCCTCGACGAAACCGAGGTACACGCCCAACGCATCGAACATCTGCTGGACGAACTGCACATCGAGCCGTCCGATGAGTGATCCCTGCCTGCAAATCGCCGAGCTGTTGCGTCAACACCAGAGTTTCCTGGTGCTCACCCATTACCGGCCCGACGGCGACGCTGTCGGCTCCCAGCTTGCCGTCGCCATACTCCTGAAACAGCTCGGCAAACAGGTCGAAGTCTGGAACGACGATCCTGTTCCGGCAAAGTTCCGGTTCCTCCCGAACAGCGACATCGTTACCCGGCCGCCCGATGCGCCGAAGGATTTCGACGTCGTCATCGCTGTGGACATCTCCACCTGGCAACGCGTCGGTACCGTCGCCCAGCGCATCGGCCAGCGCAAAGCCTTCATCAACATTGACCACCACGTTAGCAACGAGAACTTCGCCGAGATCAACTGGGTCGTTCCCCAAGCCCCCGCGACTGGCCAGATCATCTTCGACCTCATCCGCCGCGGCGGATTCGACCTCAGCCTCGACATCGCCACCTGCCTCTACGCCGCCATCGCCACCGACACCGGCAACTTCACCTACACCAATACCAGCGCCGCCTCGTTGCGCGCCGCCGCCGACCTCGTCGAAACCGGCGTCAACGTCGGCGACCTTTGCCGTCACATTTACGAAAGCTATCCCTACGCCCGCGTCCAACTCCTTCAGATGGCGCTGGCCGACCTCACGCTCGCCGACCACAACCGCATCGCCTACTACTGGCTCACCAACGACATGTTCCAGCAATCCGGCGCCAAGCGCGAGGACACCGAGGGACTCATTGACTACGCCCGCTCCATCCAAGGCGTCCTCGTCGCCGTCCTCTTCGAGGAAACACCCGATCTCGGCAAGATCCGCATGAGTTTCCGCTCCAAACATCCGAAGGTTGACGTCAACAGCATCGCCCGTCATTTCGGTGGCGGCGGCCACCGCGAAGCCGCCGGTGCCCGCATCACCGGCGTGCCACACGACGTTGAAGAAAAAGTTATCGCCGCCATTTCCGCTGCCATCAAGGACGCCGGACTCTGACCATGCACCCGCAACTCTCCCCGTTTGACGGCGTCCTCCTCGTGGACAAACCGCCGCGTCTCACCTCGCATGACGTCGTCGACCGGCTCCGTCGCCATTTCGGTTTCCACAAGGTCGGCCACTGCGGCACGCTCGATCCCGCCGCCACCGGGCTGCTCCTCATCGTCCTCGAACGCGCCACCAAGCTTCAAGACCGCCTCATGCTCGACGACAAAACCTACGAAGGCACCCTCCAGCTCGGTATCGCCACCGACTCCCAGGACGCCGACGGCGAAATCACCGCCGAGAAACCTGTCCCGCCGCTCACCGTTGCCGACATCGAAGCCATCTTCGCCAAGTTCACCGGCGACATCCAACAGATGCCGCCGATGGTCAGCGCAAAAAAAATCGGCGGCGTGCCACTCTACAAACTCGCCCGCAAAGGCAAGACCGTCGAACGCGAGTTGCGCAACGTCCACATCTACAATTTCCAGCTCCTCAAGTTCGAGTCCCCGCGTGCCGAGTTCCGCGTCACCTGCACCAAGGGCACCTACGTCCGCACGATCTGCCACGACATCGGCGAACAACTCGGCTGCGGCGGCCACCTCGCCGCCCTCCGCCGCACTCGTTCCGGCCGCTTCGACGTCAAGGACGCCCACAAACTCGACGAGCTCCTGCTCCTCAACCGCCAGGAACTCCAGCCCCGCATCATACCGATCCTGGAACTCATCAAGCCCGCCTGATGCAAGTCCTCCACACACTGCCCGAACTAGCCGCGCTGAACCGCCCCGTCCACCTTGCCATCGGCGTCTTCGACGGCGTCCACCTCGGCCACCAACACGTCATCAACGCCGCCCGCACCGGCAGCGACGCATCCGTCGTCCTGACGTTCGACCCGCACCCGATGCGCGTCCTGCATCCCGACAAAGCGCCGCCGCTCCTCACCTCCACCTCGCACAAGCTCGCACTCATCAAGCAGCTCGGCATCGACGCCGCACTCGTCCTCCCGTTCACTCGCGAATTCGCCAACACCCCCGCCGAGGAATTCCTGAAACAACTCGCCGCACCCGCGCATCACCTCCGCCAGATTTGCGTCGGCGTCCGCTTCCATTTCGGCCACAACCGCGCCGGTAACTCCCTCGTCATGGCGAAGCACGCGACCCAACTCGACTACATCGTCACCGAGATTCCCGCCGTCCACACCGCCGACGGTGAGATGATCAGTTCTTCCGCCGTTCGCCAACACATCCTCCACGGACACCTCGACCGCGCCGCCGCCATGCTCGGCCGCCCATTCAGCCTCCTCGGCACCGTCGAACCCGGCGACCACCGCGGACGCAGCCTCGGTTTCCCCACCGCCAACCTGAATCTCCACAACGAAGTTCTCCCGCCCGACGGTGTTTACGCCGCGCGTGTCGAACAACACGCCGCCGTCGTCAACGTCGGCTTGCGCCCGACGTTTACGCACCCTACCCCGCACCGCCTCATCGAAGTTCACATCCTCGATTTCACCGGCGACCTCTACGGCAAAGACATCGAAGTCGCATTGATTGAAAAGATCCGCGGCGAACAGAAGTTCCCCTCCGCAGAAGCCCTTAAAGAGCAAATCCGCACCGACATCGGCAAAGCCCGTCTCCTTCTCGGCTGACCCGCCAACGCCATGATGGTTGAAGCATGGCTCACTCCCTTCTCAACCCGAATAAATTTCACCTTGGCCTCATTCGACCGACCGACTTGCTGAAACCAGCAGTAATCCGCTTGACGGCTACTTTTCTGCCCCCTATTTTCCACGCAACAATGAGCCGGGCGCCATCCTATTTGAGGGCATGAAGCATCGCCAAAACAGCATCTATTTCGGCGTTGGAGTTGCTTGCTTGCTGGCGGGATGTTGCTTGGTCGCCTGTGCGAGATTCGGTAACCTGCCGGGCGTGGCAACGAGTTCCATTGTGGATGGAACAACCATGCCGGCACCCACTTTTCAATTCATGCCGTCGTCTCCGTTTATCGGAGAGAGTTTGGGAGTAGGGCGGCACGGTTTTCCTGACCCAAGGGTGTTTCGTGATGGACAGGATTTCTATATTACCGGCACATCTTACCGATATTTCTTCCAAACCAGTTCCTTCCAACAAAATGATCTGAAGCGCTATGATTTTGAACTCGACTTTGGCGGAGAAAAGGGACGAGTGAAGAAGATTTGGAGCTTGTTCTTCTATCGTCACAGCGACGGCTCGTATCACGCATACGCAACACTGAACTATGGCAAGTTCAATACGTCCGTTGCCCACTTCGTCCCCCAGCCTGGGAATGTCTGGAGTAATCACTCGCCGGTCACGCGGTGGAAACTTAATCGCGTGCTGGTACATGATGCCTATGACGCCATAGCCATTCGCAATGAGGACGGGTTGCTGTATCTTGTATATGATGGCAGCCCAAAGCCAAACGACAATCGCCACATCATGGCTTGGCGTATGTTAGATCCAGAAACGCTGGATCAATCATTCAAGCCGCGAGCCATTCTCAGCCCAGAAGGATTCCGCTCTGAAGACCGCAATGGAAGAGACGGAGGACAGCTGGTTGAAGCTGCCACCATCAGTCGAATTCAAGGCAAGTATGTGATGTTTTATTCCGTAGGTGATTTCGCCGCTGGAAACTACAAGCTCGGAGTCGCCTTCTCCGACACTCTCATTCCCGCTGACGGGCAAAAGTACCAAAAACTTTTTGCGCCAGATCCTCAGAATATCTGGGGTTCGAATCGCAGAAAGGAAATTCTTTACCTGCTTCAGTCGCAGAAGGCTGCATGGCCAAACTACTATGCTACCCATTTACACGCGCCGGGCAGCGGCAACTTTGTCGAGATTGATGAAAAACATCTGTTGGTTTTTCACGCGCGTCCACTCGGGCTGATGATGCGGCCTCGCTGTACATGGACAACGCCGATCCAAATCAATATTCAGCCGAATATTCCCCCAGAGCAGTGGATTCGCATCCCCTAAACTATCCGCCGGCCTGCAAGGACAATGGTTAGAAGACGGGTGTAATCAGAGGCGCACGCTTGCCGAAGGAGGCGGGGCGTGGCAGACTGTGCCGCAACCAAAGGAAACATCCATGCGCTCTGACATCATCAAGAAGGGACCCGAACGCGCGCCGCACCGCAGCCTACTCCGCGCCGCGGGCGTCATCGAGTCCGACGCCGATTTCGACAAGCCGTTCATCGCCATCTGCAACAGCTACACCGACTGCATCCCCGGTCACGCCCACCTCGATGAGATCGGCGCGCTGGTGAAACGCTTCGTCCGCGAAGCGGGCGGCGTGCCGTTCATCTTCAACACCATCGGCATTGACGACGGCATCGCGATGGGCCACGGCGGCATGAAGTTCTCGCTGCCTTCGCGCGAACTCATCGCCGACTGCGTCGAGTCCATGCTTCAGGCACATTGTTTCGACGGCATGGTCTGCATCCCGAACTGCGACAAGATCGTCCCCGGCATGTTGATGGCCGCCATGCGCGTCAACATCCCCACCGTCTTCGTCAGCGGCGGCCCGATGGCCGCCGGCAGCTCCGTCGCCGATAAGGCGACAGACTTGATCACCGTGTTCAAAGGCGTCGCCGAGTTGCAGACCGGTAAAATCACTCCGGAACAACTCCGGAACCTTGAGCAGGCGGCTTGTCCAACGTGCGGCTCCTGCTCCGGCATGTTCACGGCCAACTCGATGAACTGCCTCTGCGAAGCGCTCGGGATGGCGTTGCCGGGCAACGGCACCGTGCTCGCCGTCTCGAAGGAGCGCGAGGCGCTTTACCTCCGCGCCGCGCACGCGATTCTCAAGCTCGTCGAACACGACCTCAAGCCGCGTGACATCGCCACCGTCGAGGCATTCGACAACGCGCTAACGCTCGACGTCGCGATGGGCGGCTCGACGAACACGATTCTCCACACGCTCGCCATCGCTCGCGAAGCCGGCATCCCGTACGACATCGCCCGCATTGATGCCATCTCGCGCCGCGTGCCGTGCCTGTGCAAAGTCTCGCCGTCCTCCGACTACCACGTCCAGGACGTCCACCGCGCCGGCGGCATCCACACGATCCTCGGCGAACTGAAACGCCTCGGCGCGCTCAACCTCAACTGCAAGACCGTCACCGGCAAAACCATTGGCCAGGACATTGACGAGTGGGACGCGCGTTCACCGCAGAGCACCGCGTGGGCAAAGTCCGCGCGCGTCGCCGGTGCGTCGGCGCCGGTGCGCGACGGCGTGATGGCGCGGAAACCGATTTCGTTCTTCCCCGGCGACGAGCGTTCGATCACGCTCTGGCGACTCGCCGCCGCATTCAACGCCGGCGACGCAGCGCTGTGCGGTGCGCTGTTTGCCGAGGACGCCGAGTTCCAACTTGACGAGACGACGACGTGGAAAGGCACAGCGGAAATCGAAGCCGGGTTCCGGCAGAAGCTCGCCGAGTTCAAAGGACAGGTGCGCGCCGAGCTGGGACGTTTGCGCGACACGCCGGTGTTGATGTTCTGGCAGTACGCGCCGGGCGAGCCGAAGAAAGTCCGCAGCCTCATCCGCGCGTCGCGCTACCGGCAGGGCTGGCTCATCACAAAAGCATATCGCGACATGCGTCCCGTGCCGATCTCGGCCACTGAGCCGACCGGATTAATGCCGTACGATTCCGCGTTTATGTTCAAGGCCGAGGATTGCATCCGCACCAAAGCGACCGCGTACACCGCCGACGGTGGCCTCGCGATTTTGTACGGCCAACTCGCGCCGCTGGGCAGCGTCGTCAAGACCGCCGGCATCAGCGAAACCTTCAAGAAAAATTGCGGCGCGGATTTTGTGTTTGAAGGACCGAGCGTGATTTTCGAGAGCCAGGAAGACGCCTGCGCCGGTATTCTCGGCGGCAAAGTGAAGGCCGGCGACATCGTCATCATCCGCAACGAAGGCCCGAAAGGCGGCCCCGGCATGCAGGAAATGCTCAGTCCGACCAGCTACATCGTCGGTATGGGACTTAGCGATAAAGTCGCGCTCATCACCGACGGTCGTTTCAGCGGCGGCACCGCCGGTGCGTGCATCGGACACGTCAGCCCCGAAGCGGCCGAAGGCGGCCCGATTGGTCTGCTGAAGAGCGGCGACCGGCTCCGGATAGATTTCCCGAACCGGAAGATCGACATCTGCGTGCCGGAAGCTGAACTCGCCGCCCGTCAACCGGCACAGGTGAAACGCGACCTGACCGGCTGGCTCGCGCGCTACCAGAAACTTGTCACCAACGCCAGCGAAGGCGGCGTATTGAGGTAAGTGCAGATACACACAACGAAGCTGGAACAGAACCGGAACACGATGTCACTCAGAAGAGTGACTTCGATGATGTGTCGTCAGGAAACTCGGCGGCTAGAATCTGCGAAATCTTCTGCCGGAGCACCGGTACATCTTGTGTTGCTGTCGTCCACACGATGCTCCATTGCACGGCGAAATAGGCATGAACCGCGATGTTTCGGAACGCCACAATGTCCCGCCATCCGACATCGGCATGGTGAGCGCGGAATTCCTTTGACAACCGAGCCGCAGCCTCGCCGATGATGGATAGCTTCTGCAGCACTGCGCTTCGCAGCAAGTCGTCCTGCAGAAACCGATCGCGTTCCGCGCCCGCAAGAAACGTCGCCACGGCATCAGCCGCCTCGACGATGTCCGCCAAGTAGAGCTTGTCACGCCGCATACAAGACCTCGGCGCTGGCAAGCACTTCCTCGCGGATCAGTGGTTTCAAGCCGCCCTTCGGAACCAAATCTACCTTGCGGTGCAGTACCTCCGCGAGTTCTCGTTGCAGCCGGGCCAGCGTGAGAAACGTCGGCTCCGCGTCCAGCTCGAATTCCACCAGCAAATCCACATCGCTCTCCGGCCCGAAATCCGTCCGCCGCGCCGAGCCGAACAACGACAATTCAACCACCCGGTAGCGCCGGCAAAGCGCCCGGACCGACTCAACTGGAATCTCAAGCTGGTTCATCATGCAACTCCACCCGATTTCTACACCATCTTCAGCCAACCTGCCAGAACGGAGTTACCGGCTGGCTCGCGCGCTACCAAAAGTTAGTCACCAACGCCAGCGAAGGTGGCGTGCTGAGGTAAGAAGCGAAGACCGTGTGGTGGTACCGGTTGAATTTTATGCACACAACGCAGCCGGAACAAAACCGGAACAGAACGCAATGCGTCGGCCAGCGCAGAGACCAAGAGCGTATAGCAAAACCTATCAGTGCTGCACGCCGACAACAATCATTTCATCAGGTCCAACAGAGTCCCCATTCCGCGTAGCTTGTTATACGAGCCGACGGGGTCGGTGTTAATTGGTGCATTCTTGCGTGCCAACGGCGCTAGGCCAAAGGTCGCATCCGGTACTGTCTGGCTGTAGTTGGTATCTGTCGCACAGCCGCTGACCAACCAGAGGCAACACAACACCAGCGCGCACAAAACCAGTTTTGACATTTGGTGTGGTTTCATTTGTTTCTCCTGTTGACTGTCACTTCTCCCCTGCCGACTGTCCGCCTCCTAACATGTTTCCGAACATATTTCCGAGACCATAGCCAGTATTCCATGAATCCATAAGACTTGTGCCTTGCGACGTGGCGCAACCGCTGACCAAGCAGAGCCAGCACAAGACCAGTGAGCATAGAATCAGTTTGGACATTTGGTGTGCTTTCATTTGTTTCTCCTGTTAACGGTTGTTGTCGAGGGTGGTGGAGCCGGTTATGCCGCTCCCGGTGAGGCGGGACTTTCGGATCGCTGACGCAGCCTCGCGAAGTTTCTTTTGTGCCTCTGCTTCGGCACCGTCAACCGCCTGCTTCGTCTTAAAATAAGCGGACGCTTCATGCCGATACATCTCCGCACTCTTTTCGTTCTGTGAGGCAGGAGGGTCTGGCCATTTTTTTGGATCCTCCGGCAGAGCATTCAAGTCCTTGATCAGTCGCTTGTCGGCAGTCTCTTCGATGGCGTGATTCAGTCGTGGCTGATTTGGTTTCTTCAAATCGTACACCTCGTCGTGCTTCTTGCACGCTGCATCAAGTGAGTCAACCGGTCCGGCGGTGCCGCTCTTGCCGTTGTTCTTCGACACGTCAACTCCGCCGCTCCAGCCGGGGCCACACCAGTTGCCATAACGAATTCCAGTTTGACCGGGTGTGGAGTCGCTCGGCTTCATATCCGTTCTTGTGCCGCGCGTTTGATACGGCAACTTGGAGTTGTTCTGCGCCAGTGAGAATTCGGCGCTGACTGCCAACGCTATTGCTGCGAGCACGCTGATCCTTTTCGCGTTCATGATTCCTCTCTTGGTTGATTGTTCCGCAACTTAACCTCAGCACTAATGTGCTGACCGTATTTGAACACCGGGCAATTTGTTTTGGAAGACTGGAGATTTTCCTAACTGGAAACCCTCGCGGACTTGGAGTTCTCGTTTCGGATGCCCGCCTGTGGCGAGTCCTGAAAGCCGCATGAAGGACAGCGAGAACAGCGACCGTAGAGCAGGTCGCAGATGGGTACATGGAGAAAAACTGAGAGCCTACGAAGGTGCTCGACAGACGGAGAGCGAGTGCCGGTCTCCCACCGGCTCCATGTCCCCTCGGTGACGTCAAATTCAGACGCCATTTTCTTGAGCGGCCAGTCGTTCTTGCTGCGCCAGTGCCGCAGCGTTTCACCCAAGCAATTCGCTGGCGGCGTTCGTCGTTTCTCCGTCTGGTTCATCGTGCCCAACCTCCTCGGTGCTCGCAGACGACCACGGAAACAAAAGGAGCGCGAACTTAACGCACCCCCACCTGAGGCACCGCGAAGCGCCTAGCAAGAGAGTGCAATCAAGCCGCGCCCTTGTGGAGCGCGTACTCGATGCCGGTCTCTTGCTATTGAAAATTCGCGGTTTTCAGGTGAGACCCGCAGCCGAAGCTACGCAAATAGATTTTCTTTTACTGGCTTATGTGACTTGTGTTTCTCCTTCGGTGTGCAGAATACTTCCGGCGAGCAGTCTAATGCAAGCCCCGCGTAGCGATTGTCAGACTTTCAGATTGTAACACTACCCGGCGCAACGCTGACTGGACTTCTATTCTTGTTTGGACAATTATGACAAGCAGAACGAAAGAATAACAATATGGCAACCTATTTTACCCGCGGCTCAGTTACCGAGAACATCACGACGGCGGACAAACGCGACGCGCTCGCGAAATCGTTGAAGGCGCTCGGCAAACCGTTGCGCCGCGTTTTGATTTTACCGCCGGACCACACGCGGCTCAATTCTGACGCGGGCGAGCTGACGCGGCTGCTGTTCGAGTTGCTCTCGCCGAAAACCGAGATAGACATCATGCCGACGCTCGGCACGCACTCGCCGATGACCGACGCGCAATTGCGAATGATGTTCGGCGACACGATTCCGCTCGACCGTTTCAAAGTCCACGACTGGCGCAACGGCATCTGGCGCATCGGCGTCGTGCCGGGAAAATTGTTAAGCGAATGGTCGGAAGGCCGCGTTGACTACGATGTCAACGTCGAGGTCAGCAGCCGGTTGTTCGACGGGTACGATTTGATTTTGTCCGTCGGCCAACTCGTGCCACACGAAGTCGTCGGCATCGCCAACTACACCAAAAACATCATGACCGGCGCGGGCGGCCCCGACACGATCAACAAATCGCATTTCCTCGGCGCAGCGTTCGGCATGGAACGGATGATGGGCCGCATTGATACGCCGGTGCGAAAACTTTTCAATTACGGCGTCGCCAATTTCCTCGGCAAGCTGCCGATTTTGTACGTGCTGACCGTCATGCAAAAAAACAACGCGACCGGCGCGATGACGATGCGCGGCCTGTACATCGGCGACGACAACGTGACGTTCGAGACCGGCGCGAAGCTCTCGCAAAAAGTAAATCTCGACCTGCTCGACGCACCGTTGAAAAAAGTCCTCGTCTGGCTCGACCCGCACGAATTCAAGAGCACGTGGCTCGGCAACAAAGCCATTTACCGCACCCGCATGGCAATGGCCGACGGCGGCGACCTCATCATTCTCGCGCCCGGCCTGAAGGAATTCGGCGAAGACCCCGAGATTGACCGGCTCATCCGGAAGTACGGCTACAAAGGCACGCCCGCGACGCTCGCCGCCGTAAAATCAAACGACGAACTCCGCAACAACCTCAGCGCCGCCGCGCACCTGATTCACGGTTCCAGCGAGGGACGGTTCCGCATCACGTATTGTCCCGGTCCCGGCATGAGCGCCGACGCCATCCGTTCCGTCGGATTCGAGGTTGGCAACCTGAAAGATTATCCGATCGAAGGATTGAAGGACGGCTTCAATGGCGACGTCTTTTACATCAGTAACCCGGCGCTCGGATTGTGGGCGCTTAAAAATCAATTCTAGGAGAACACATATGAAGTTATTGTTTGTAGCCCTGTTGATGGCCAGCACGATTGCTGGACGTGCAGAAGAGAAACTTTTCGCGCAAGTCATCCCCTTGGTGTCGCCCGCCAAGGACGCGCCGAAACAGTTGCAGATCAAAGCCGACGACAAAATCGTCGCGCTCGGCGACTCGATCACGGCGGGCGGAGGCTACCTGCGCTACACCGAGCAGGTCCTCGCGGCCAATTACCCGCAACTCAACGCCCCGAAGATCATCAACGCCGGCGTTGGCGGCAACAAAGCAGAGAACATGATCGCCCGTTTTGACAAGGACGTGTTATCGTGCAAGCCGACCATCGTCACCATCAACGTTGGTATCAACGACGTCTGGTCTCGCCTACAATACCTACATAGCAACTTTGTGCTCAAACTCTACCGCGACAACGTGGCGACGATGGTGGACAACGCGCAGGCTGCCGGCGTGCGCGTTATCCTGCTTGCGCCCACTGTGATCAATGAAGAACCGTACGCCGAAGGCAATAAGCGCCTGCCGCTTTACGTCGCAGCGATGCGCAAGATCGCCGCCGAAAAGAACTGCCAGTTCGTTGACCTGCATACGATGTTCCTCGAAGCGCTCAAACACAAACCCCGGGGCGAAAAAGACAACTGGCTCACTAGAGACGGTGTACACATGAAACCGCTCGGCAACGCCATCATGGCGCTCGGTATTTTGCGCGCGTTCGGTGTGCCAGACGAGAAGAGCGCCGCCACCGAGATCATCACTGCGGCGCCAAAGAAACCGGCCCCGAAGAAGTAACCAGGAAGCTCACGCGCGTATCGCCGTAGACCGCGTCACGCTTCACGCTCCACGTTTCAC
>Ga0114951_10004325_pt1 | contig 13943 bp, 14 predicted proteins | sample AM7aDNAmetaG_FD_88677 | JGI IMG/M metagenome (GOLD analysis project Ga0114951, IMG submission 88677) | Freshwater microbial communities from Finland to study Microbial Dark Matter (Phase II) - AM7a DNA metaG | ecosystem: Environmental > Aquatic > Freshwater > Lake | place: Finland: Lake Alinen...
ACTTGAACATCACTCCCTCCTCACTGATTTTTCGCAAATCGGAGAGTGAATAGACCTGATAGCCGCCACTGTCGGTCAAAAGCGCTCCTTGCCAGTTCATGAACCGATGCACGCCACCGGCCTTCAACAGAATATCATTTCCCGGTCTCAGGTAGAGATGATAAGTATTAGCCAGAATAATATGGACATGCTGCTCTTTCAGCTCATGCGGTTCAACCGATTTCACGCTCGCCCGAGTGCCCACCGGCATAAAGACCGGAGTAGGAACAGTGCCGTGGTCAGTCTGCAGAACGCCGCATCTCGCAGAAGTTCTGGAGTCTTTTGTGGTAACCGTGAATTTCATTGATGGCCAAGGGATTGATATATTTGACAGCTGGTTGAAGGTAAGGGTTTCGGGGGATATATTCTGCAAATATTCAGCGGATTGCTTGCTCTTTTTGGAAATGTATTCGGATAAAAATTTCGACAAACACAAGAAACTATGCAACTCTATGTTCAGGAGACACTGATTGGAACTGTCGGGATAGCAGAGCAGGACGGATGTATAAGCAATCTTTACTTTAAAAAGGACAAATTTCCTTCTTGCGGAGAATGTAGTAAATCAGCATTGCTTGTTGAGGCATTTCGTCAGTTGAATAGTTATCTTAAGGGTGATATCAGTGTGTTTTCATTGCCGCTTGCTCCTGCAGGGACTTCCTTTATGCTGGATGTGTGGCAAGCCCTGTGCAGAATTCCATACGGAAAGACTTCGAGCTATAAAGAGATAGCTGTTGTTCTCGGAAATCCTCGTGCCAGCAGGGCTGTGGGGATGGCGAATCGCCGAAATCCTTTACCGGTGTTTATTCCCTGTCACAGGGTTATTGGTAGTAACGGTACCCTAACCGGGTACCGTGGCGGGCTGGCATTGAAAAAAGTGCTGCTTGATCTTGAACGCAGAGCAGGATAGTTGTTGCATGTACTTACTGAAATTACGGTTACTTTTTTGCCATAGTACAGCAATGAAACCGTGCTTTTGGCGTTATGGCTTCAGCACTATTTCGCAATTTGGATGAAGTTCTATAAAGCGTTTAACTTCTTCTTCAGGGACTATGCCTGTCGAAAGCTCTATTTTTTCCAGGTGCTTAAGGTGCATGATCGGACCAATGGAGGGAATGAGGGTATTCGACATATCAAGTTCTTCAAGGCTGGTAAGTTCCTCCAGAGCGTCAATATTGTCAATCGGGGTGTTTGCTATGCTCAGTTCCCGAAGGTCGGCCATATTTCTTAAGGGTTCAATGCTTTTGATTCTCGTTTTGTTGCACCGGAGATACTCGATATTTTTGAGATCGGCGAGGGGCGTTATATCATCAATGTTGGAGTTGTCGATACCAAGCTCAATAAGATTTTCAAGGTGTGTGATGGGTTGAAGGGAAGATATGCCTGTTTTGTAGCAACTGAGTTTTTCAAGATTGATAAGCTCTTTTAGTGGTGAAAGGTCAGTAATATTTGTTTCTGAACAATAGAGCTCTTGAAGTTTGAAAAGCTGACTGATTGGTTCAAGAGAGCTGACCTGGGTGCTGGAAATCCAGAGGAGTTTCAGGTTTGAAAGGTGACGCAGGGGCTCAAGCGATGAAAAGTCGCAGTCGAATGCATAAAGGTATTGCAGGTTTTTCAGATGCTGAAGAGGTTCAATATTTTCAATAGGGGATTCGTCGCAGCGGAGCTGTTGAAGCTTTTCAAGTACCTGAACGGGTAAAAGATTATGAATTCTGCGACTGTCACAACGCAGATGAGTTGTTTCAAAAAAATTAAGCAACTCTTGATCGGATGGCTCACGCGCTATTTTAAGAGAACTTTTTACGATCTCTTTCCAGTCAGCCGTAAGGGTACTCCACCATTTTTTTCTTAGGGTGTAGTCACGAAGGAGTTCATTTCGAGAAATACTGTGAAGTGCTTTAATTTTATCAGTGTTTTCGACAGTTTGTGTTACACCTTCCTGCTTAGCCCCTTTTCTTGAAGGTATTGGATCATCTGTGCTGAAATTGAGCTTTTCAGTAAGGCAGCGAGTATACCACTCGGCTTTTTTTTCTGCTATGTTCTGATGGTGCAGTTCTTCAGATTGCTGGTCAAGAGAAGATATATCTTCAAAAATGTCATCTCCACATCTCGGGCATATCGCACTGTTCAAAGAAAGAGGAAAACCGCAGACCGGGCATTGATTATAGGTATTTTGCTCCAAATTATAAAGTAATTTAATGTCATGGAAAATAAGCACTATGGCATTTTTAAAAAATAAGGAAAAAAAGCGTTACTGCCATAAAACAGTGAGAACATTATCGGCAATTTTCTGCTTAATCGTTATCGAAGATGATTTGGATGGACAGGGTAGGAATTTGAAGGAAGAGATGATGGAGATACCCTCTCAAGATCATCAGAAAATGTGCTATTTTGACGTTCATCTGCATCGTTGCAGATGCCAAACAGTTTTTTTGCGGCATAATCCCGCACTTTGCTTCAAGGATGATGTTTTTTTATCGATATGGATTTTATTCACTTACATGCTCATACGCACTATTCGATGCAGAGCAGTCCAATTTTTCCGGATGAATTGTTTTCTGCTGCGGTAAAGTTTGGCATGAAGAGTATTGCGGTTACCGATTATTGCGCAATGTTTAATATGCCGCAGCTTTTCAGTGAAGCCAAACATGCCGGCATCAAGCTTATTATTGGCAGCGAGCTTCTTCTGCTTGAAACCGATGCGCATCAGCATGGTCGCATTCCTGTGTCGCCTTCGCTGGTGCTTCTTGTCCAAAATGATATCGGGTACAAAAATCTTTGTATTCTTTTGTCGAGGGCGGCAAAAGAGGGTTTTGTTCATGGCATGCCTCATATTGAGAGTCGCATGCTTGAAACTTTTCATGAAGGACTTATCGCTCTTTCCTGTTACTCTTCGGGTAGAATTGGCCGTGCATTGCTTGCTGGAGCCGTGGAGGAGGCAGAAACTTTTACCGCTTACTATCAGGAGATTTTTGGCGACAACTTTTATCTTGAACTTCAGCGTCACAATACCCCTTTTGATGACAAGCTCAACCAGCAGATTATTACACTTGCGGAAAAATTTTCTATTGAACTGGTTGCCACCAATAATGTTCATTATCTCGAACGAAAGGATGCTGGCTGCTACAGGGCAATGGTGGCGAACCGAACCAAGGAAAAACTTTCCAATCAACATCTGCTGGCACTTGCTGGAAGTGATCATTATCTGAAGTCTTCTGAGGAGATGAGCATTCTGTTCACTGATGAACACAGGGAACTGAGCAATACGGTGCTGATTTCCGAAAAATGTTCTTTCATTTTCAGCCATAAGGAGCCTGTTCTGCCGCACTTCCCTCTTCCGGAGGGCTTTGATAATGAGTTTACCTATCTTCGTTACCTGACTTGGGAGGGGGCAAAAGAAAAATATGCTGACGCTGAATCTGACGGTATTACTCCCGAGGATGTGAAGTCGAGAATTGAGCTTGAGCTTGGAGTGATCGAAAAGATGGGGTTCAGCTCCTATTTTCTTATTGTCAGTGATCTGATTGCAGCTTCCCGGCGACTTGGTTATTCTGTAGGCCCTGGCCGCGGATCAGCGGCGGGAAGTATTGTTGCTTACCTGACAGGAATCACAAGAATCGATCCGCTGAAATATAAGTTGTTGTTTGAGAGATTTTTGAATCCGGAACGCTCCTCAATGCCGGATATTGATATCGATTTTACTCCGGTTGGCAAGCAGAAGGTTCTTGAATATACGGTCGAAAAATATGGTACTGAGAGTGTTGCCAAAGTTATTGCTATTGGTACGTTTGGTGCCAAGGCGGCAATCCGTGATGCAGGAAGAGTGCTTGAGGTTCCGCTCTCTCTCGTGGATAAACTTGCAAAACTTGTTCCTGTAAAGCCGGGAATTACTCTTGAAAAGGCATTGAGCGAGGCAAAAGAGCTCAAACAGTTTGCTGAAAGCACGCCAGAACTTCGGGAGCTTATGGTCTCCGCCCGTGCTCTGGAGGGAAGGGCACGGAATGTTTCCATGCATGCTGGTGCTGTGGTTATTACTGACGGGCCGCTTGAGGAGCAGGTTCCGCTCTATGTCTCCAACAAGATTGAGACTGAGGTTCGAAAGTTTGCTGATGAATTTGACCTTGACGAACCTGACCATGTGAAGGGAAAAGCCTCTGATGGCAGTGACGAGAAGCAGGTTGTTACCCAGTTTGACAAGAACTGGATTGAAACTTCCGGACTGCTCAAGATTGATTATCTCGGCCTTGAAACGCTTGCCGTCATTGATGAAACGCTCAAGATGATCAAACGTCGCCACAATCTGGATATTGAGCTTGAAAAGGTACCCATGACCGATCGAAAGACCTTCAAGATTTTCCAGGAGGGTAAGATGGCCGGTATTTTCCAGTTTGAGTCATCCGGGATGCAGAGCTATATGACTCGCCTGCAGCCTACTCAAATTGGCGATATTATAGCCATGAGTGCCCTTTATCGTCCCGGCGCTCTCAATGCAAGGATTGATGAACGGCGCAATGCAGTGGATCTTTTTGTCGATCGCAAGCATGGCAGGGAGGCTATTGATTACATGCATCCCATGCTCGAGCAGATTTTGAAGGAGACTTATGGTGTTATTGTTTATCAGGAGCAAGTGATGCAGATCTCCCAGGTGATGGGTGGGTTTTCGCTTGCCAAGGCGGATAATCTGCGCAAGGCAATGGGCAAAAAGAAGCCCGAAATCATGGAAAAATACAAAGCTGATTTTGTTCAGGGAGCTATTCAGCAAGGAGTTCATGGTACGCTTGCAACAAGGGTTTTTGAACTTATGGCCGAGTTCGCAGGTTACGGCTTTAATAAAAGCCATTCGGCGGCTTATGGTGTTCTTGCTTACTGGACGGGGTACCTGAAAGCTCATTACACTATTGAGTTTGTGACGGCTGTCCTGAACAGTGAAATCGGCGATATAGAACGGATGAAGCATTTAACCGATGAGGCAAAAAGTTTTGGTATATCGACTCTGCCGCCTTCGATTAACAAGAGTGATGCGCTTTTTTCGGTTGAGGAAGCGGATGGTCGTTCCTATATCCGTGTTGGGCTGAGCGCAATCAAGCAGGTAGGTGGAGCGGCAAGAGCAGTTGTAACATCAAGACTCCGCAGGAAACGTGACTTTGTAAACCTTTTTGACTTGGCGGCATCGGTAGATCTGAGAGTCATGAACCGAAAGGCGCTTGAGTGCCTGATTCTTTCTGGGGCATTTGATGAAATTGACACGCATCGTGCAAGGCTGATTGCCAATGTCGACAAGGCTATCAAATTCGGGCAGATGCAGAATCGCTCCGTGACGCTTGGGCAGTGTGGTTTTTTTTCATCAGAAGAAGGTGACGGTCTTGAGGAGGCGCACTATCCTGATATGGAGTCAGCGGATATGATGCCTGAAGCCGAAAAACTTCTTCACGAAAAGAAATTGGTCGGTTTTTATCTGAGTCGTCATCCGCTCTCGCCTTACCGTCGAGACTGGCAGGCGTTTGCAACCCTTCATCTTCAGGAAAAAGAGGTTATTGCGGCAAAGCAGTACAAAGTTATTGGTGTTATTGTATCGGTGAAGCCTTATCAGGACAGGAAAGGCAAGCAGATGCTGTTCGGTTGTATTGAAGATTTTACGGGCAAGGCTGATTTTACGGTGTTTGCCAGTCTCTACGAACAGCATGGTCATCTTATCAAGCCTGAGGCTGTGCTGATGCTGGTTGCTGAAGGAGAAGTCAGTGGAGGAATGCTTAAACTGCTTGTCAGGGATGTTGTGCCGATCAAAAAGGTAAGAAACAGCTTTGTTAAAAAAATTATTCTCAAAGTTGATGCGGATGATCAGGTGCAAATGGAAAAACTTGGCAGTGTTAAGAAAATTTTTGATGCAAACAAGGGTGGCACGCCGGTTGAATTTGAGGTAAAAGCCCAGTCGGGAGAAAATATTGAAACAATCACGATCTTTGCCCGAAGTACCCCGATTGATGCGGAGGAAAGTACTATTGAAAAGCTTGAGGAAATTCTTGGTCCCGACAATGTGCGGATTTCCGGATAGTCCCGTTTATTTAATAAATTTTTTTATTACTTTATTTCCTTGCTAATTGAAATGATTGAGTCGAAACTATAATTAATTTAAACTGGTATAAAAATAGAATAATGAGTGGTAAATATCTTGTAGCAACAGACACGAATTTCAAAATTGAGATTCTTGATTCCGATAAAATCGCGCTGGTTGATTTCTGGGCAGCGTGGTGTGGTCCCTGTATGATGCTTGGTCCTGTTATTGAAGAGCTTGCCGGTGACTACGAAGGAAAGGCCGTTATTGCGAAACTAAATGTCGATGAGAATCCTAATACTGCAGCTCAGTATGGTATCAGAAGTATTCCTTCTCTGCTAATCTTCAAGAACGGCCAGGTTGTCGATCAGATGCTTGGAGCTATGCCGAAGAACATGATCGCCAAGAAACTCGACCAGTATCTCGCCTGATAGAGTTGTTTGAGAGCCCATCCTTTTATCCCGGTGACAACGCCGGGATATAGTTTCCATTTATTTAAACCTCATTGTAAGGAAAATCATGGAGTGTACTGTACGCGATATTATTATTATGGGTACCGGCCCTGCTGGTTATACAGCAGCTATTTACACTGGTCGGGCAAATCTCAAACCTCTTGTTATCGAGGGATTTCAGCCAGGTGGTCAGCTTATGATTACAAGTGAGATTGAGAATTTCCCAGGTTTTCCAGCAGGTATTCGAGGACCGGAGCTGATGGCAAAAATGCGTGAGCAAGCGGCAAAGTTTGATGCTGAGTTTGTCAATGGAAGTGTTACCGAGGTTGATCTTTCAAGAAGTCCGTTCTGCCTTGCGCTTGAGGACGGTCGGGAATTTTTAACTCATGCACTCATTGTCGCAACCGGCGCAAATGCCAAGTGGCTTGGCATAAAGTCGGAAGGGCTCTACCGAGGCAAGGGAGTATCGGCATGCGCAACCTGTGACGGTTTTTTCTTTCGTGACGGTAAAGTTTTTGTTGTTGGCGGAGGCGATACAGCAATGGAAGAGGCCCTCTATCTTACAAAATTTGCCTCTCATGTTACTCTGATACATCGTCGCGAAGAGTTCCGGTCATCGAAAATAATGAGTCTTCGAACCAGAAAAAATCCTAAAATCAGCATGATGCTGAATGAGGTGGTTGACGAAATTCTTGGCGACCGTCAAAAAGTTACCGGAATAAGGTTAAAGAATGTCTTGACCGGAGAGCTTTCAGAACATGCCTGCGATGGTGTTTTTTTGGCTATTGGTCATACGCCCAATACAGAGTTGTTCAAGGATCAGCTTGATCTTGATGACTACGGCTATATTAAAACAAAAAAATCATCAACAGAAACCAGTGTGTTGGGCGTTTTCGCTTGTGGCGATGTCCAGGACTACACGTACCGTCAAGCTGTTACAGCCGTGGGAACAGGATGTATGGCGGCTGTTGATGCAGAGCGCTTTCTTGAAACAATACGTTGAGTTTAACTCGGCTTTAGTTCGAGGGTGGGGTGTATTTTTTTTCAGTATTTCCCCGCAGACGGTGGTAATAGTCCGCAAGAACCTGATCGAAGCCGTAGGCAAGCTCGATTTGCCCGGTTTCATCCATAGAAAACCACCGAAGCATCTGCCCCTCATGCAGGATAACGTTCTTTATGTCGAAATCAGCCTGTTTCATAAAAACGTACTCTCTTCTGTCCGAAAATTCATAAACACGGAAGAGCATACAACCCGAAACATTGATTTCAATCTCTTCAAGCATTTCTCTGACAATGCACTCTTCTGCAGTTTCATTGTCTTCAATATGTCCACCTGGTAAATTCCAGAGTCCGGGGTAGGGGATGGTTGAAATATTATCCCTCAGTACCAGCAATACTTCATGAGAGCTGTTGTAAAAAATTATGCTGGCGCCACTGTGTCTCATACCTTGAGTTCAGGAGCTTCTGAACTTATTGGCAGTGATTGTGCGGGTGATTTGAGCACTTTTTCTTTGGTGAGTCCAACGATAACGGCTCCAACTGTGAAAGTCAAAGCCCCCACTGCGGCACCGGTCAAGGCATGAAGAGCCAGAGGCACACCAAAGAGGGGGAACAGTAATGAAGCACCTGCCGGAAGAGCCTGAAGGGTTATCGATGGTTGAATTTTTTGTGTACTATCCGGTTCTGGCATAATAATTCAAAGGTAGTTATAATTCTAGGGTAAAGAGTAACTTCTATCAAGTTAAAGTGACACACTCGGCTAATTTAAGCATTAATTGTTGATTTATAAATGGGCAGGATCTCTGCTTTCTGTTGCTGCAGAGAACGTTCATTCAGCAGGTTAATCATCATCTGTCTCCTCAGCTTTGCCGTTGCGATGGCACTTCATGCAGTTCTGGAAATTGTAGATTCCCTCTTCACGATGCTTGTCTGCAATATTGGAGAGCGAGTGTTCATGGCAGTTATAACAGGTATATTTTTTGTAATTCCCGTGATCGGTATGGCATGTTTTGCAATTTACCCTGTGATCACTGTCGAGTCTGAAATACCGGCTATGGTTAAATGTTGCAGGTTTCCAACGTGTAGTGCCATGGCAGGTTCCGCAGCTTGCCTGCGATTGGCGGTGCATATCGTCAGCGGGTTGATCAGCCTTGTGGCAACTGACGCACTGTTTTCCACTTAATGCAGTAAACTTTTTGTGATCGAATGTTGCTGGTTTCCAGCTTGTGGTTTGATGGCATTCAGCGCATTTTTCTATTGCGAGTTGATGCAGTACATCTCCCGGCTTTTGCTCTTTGTGACAGGTGATACAGTCGTTCCTGAGTTGAGGAGAAAGCGATGTATGCCTGAAAGGCTTGACTGCTTGAGAGGGGAGAGTGCCTTTGTGATCGGTATGGCACTCGATACAGGAGTTGTCGTCAAGGCCTTTATGAAAAAGAACTTTGCTGGTATTTTTTTTCAGAATGGTTCCTGCGACAGTTTTGCCGCCGATGTCACTCTGTTTATGACAACTGAGGCACTGAACTGACGTTATGCCACGAAAAGGTGTATGGCAGGCAAGGCAATCGTTGTTAATCGTCGTATGGCCTTTCGTGAGCTTACCGGGGCTCAGGAGTACGTCAGGGTATGCTATGGCAAGAACAGCAAGAATAACTGCTGCAGCGATAAAAACAAAAAGTGGTTTCAAAAGGTTACCTCCAGTTCCATAATAATAATATGGAAAGAATATGGACTGAACTTAATGCTATTAAAATAGATACCATAGGCGTATGAACGCGTCTCCATTGGTCAAGAGTTTTGACTGTCAGGCTGTCCCAGTAGTGCTGCCGCTCCAGTTCATCATCCACTGTTGCATTGACTCCGAGCTGTTTCATTTTTAGTTTCATCTCCTCTTTGAGTTTCTTTATCAAGTATTGCCCGACATGGCCGCTTGCAGTTACCACCATCATAAGCGTTGTTGCAACCCATGGCAGAATCGCGTTGAAATGAATACCAGAATGAACGAGAATCATCAGGGTTCCAGTCCATCCTGTATAACAGTGAAACTTGAGAAAAAACTTGAGTGCTCCGTTTTTGATAACCTTGTTTTTGCGCGCTGAATATCCAAAAGATAAGGCAAGAAAAACTGTGCCGACAATCCCAAAATATCGTCCTATCCAAGCAAGATGCGCAATATGAAGGATGTAATCAAGTGCGATTCCGGCAATGATCAGCAGGAGATATGAAACCGACAGAGGTAATGTTCGTTGTATAAGGAGTGATTTCCACATTGTTGAGTATTGATAACCAATGATTAACTTTCTGAAAAAGATAATTGGTTTTGCTTAAAAGAGTCTGAAGAGTGCATTAAAACTCGATTAAAATAATGAAGAGGCGAGGTTGTTTCCTTTAAAATTGGCCAGGCAGTTGGAATGGTGAAACCGACGTAAAGGAGTATATAAGAATTTAAGACTTTCTTTATTAAGCATTTCTTAAGCTTGGCTTTCGACTTCTTTAAGATTCTGTCAGATATATTTTGTTCACAAAGGGAGAAATAGAGAGTGAACTATTGAACTATTGTCTAATAACTTAAAGAGAGTGTCATGAAATGTCCCGCTTGTAATGTTGATCTGCTACTTTCTGAACGTCAGGGGATTGAAATTGATTATTGTCCATCATGCAGGGGCGTCTGGCTTGACCGGGGTGAGCTGGATAAAATCATAGAACGGGCTGCTCCTCAGCCGCGCACTTCGGATTATGGTCAAGAATATCGTAAAGAGGAGTCGCATCATGGTCACCATGACGATGATCACGATTATTACATTGACCCAAGAACGGGAAAGAGAAAAAGAAAAGGTGGAGCGCTCGGATTTCTTGGCGAACTGTTTGATTAATTATCGCATCAATAGTGTGGCAGCATAATGACAAAAGCACAACAAAATTATAACTTTCAGAAGATTGTCGCGGTTACCGGTGTTGTACTTTTTGTCATTAAAATGGGCGCCTGGTACCTGACCAATTCAGTAGCTATCCTTACCGACGCACTGGAGAGTACGGTCAATGTTACCAGCGCTTTTATAGGATTATACAGTCTGTATATCTCGGCAAAGCCAAAAGATAGTCATCACCCTTACGGGCATGGTAAGGTTGAGTTTATTTCAGCGGCAATTGAGGGAACATTGATTGCCTGCGCTGGCTTGCTCATTATCTATGAGGCGATCAAAAACCTTCTTGGCACTCCTGCGCCGATTGGCAAGCTTGATTATGGCATACTTTTGATAACAGCAACCGCTGTAATAAACTATGTCGTTGGTGCGATTGCCGTCAAAAAAGGAGGCCAGAATAACTCTCTTGCCCTTGTTGCCAGTGGCAAACATCTCCAGTCAGACACCTATTCGACGATTGGCATCATCCTCGGTCTGATTCTCCTCTATGTTACAAAAATGCTCTGGCTGGACAGCGTTGTTGCTCTGCTGTTTGCTTTGCTCATTGTCTATACCGGCTACAAGATTATTCGTGACTCGCTTAGGGGAATTATGGATGAAGCAGACGAAGAGTTACTGAAAAAAATGGTTGACCTGCTTGAGGCTCATCGTCCTCAGGAGTGGATTGATCTGCACAATATGCGCATTATCAAGTACGGCAGCACACTCCATCTTGACTGCCATCTGACGGTTCCTTGGTACCTCAATGTCCACGAAGCTCATCTGGAAATCGACAAACTCAACAGACTGGTCAACGAAAGTTTTGGTGAAACTATCGAGTTATATGTCCATACGGATGGCTGTCTTGACTTTTCGTGTGAAATATGTGAAAAAGAGGGCTGCTCTGTTCGTAAGGCAGAATTCAGGCGAAGAGTAGAGTGGAAGGTTGAAAATGTTTCGAATAATCACAAACACAACGCTTCATTAACTCTCATAAAATAGAGGTCGTCAGTGAAAAAAGCAGTACGAATACTCTCCTTTTCATTTATCGGTCTCATGGGTATGACAGTTTCAGCTTGCGACAACGCGTCAGATGAGTCAAAATACAGTTTACTGAGTACAGGAGCAAAGATTGGCAGTGGCGCTGTCGAGGGTTCCATTGCTGAGTTTTCAAAAGCAATAAAACTTGACTCCACTTCGGCGAAGGTCTATGTTGGTCGAGCCGCAGTTAAATATTCCGCAGGGGATAACAAGGGCGCCATGACTGACCTTACGAAGGCTATAGAACTGAATCCAAAATCAGCAACAGCATATTCTGCCAGAGCGACCGCTAAATTCTCCGAAGGCGATATTCCCGGCGCGGTGGCCGACGTTATCAGCGCCGGAAAGCTTGTTGTTTTCTCTTCGTTCAGCAAGGAGTCAGGGAACTGATGAGCATTCAGAAACAGGGATGTGCATGTTCTCAGTGATTTTGCAGGGCGAAATTTAACGGGAGTGAGTTGATGGCTCTTGAACAGTGGCATACGTTGCATGCTGATGAGGCACTTGAAAAAATCGGCTCTTCGCCTGCTGGCCTCAGTAATGCTGAGGCGCTCAGTCGTCTTGGGGTTTATGAACCTAATCGCCTTGAAGCTGAGCGTAAGGCAACTCCTTGGCTCTTGTTGCTTGATCAGTTTAAAAATGTCCTGATTCTTACCCTTCTTCTTGCGACGGTTCTCTCGGCTTTTCTTGGACATGGGGTTGAGGCAGTTGCCATTGCCGTGATTGTTGTGTTTGCTGTGCTGCTTGGTTTTGTTCAGGAATTCAGGGCTGAACGGGCTATTGAAGCGCTCAAGGCAATGGCAGCGCCACTCGCAAAGGTGATGCGTGATGGAATGGAAGTGATGATCAATGCTTCCGAGATTGTGCCGGGTGATGTGGTGATGCTTGCAGCAGGAGATCGTGTGCCTGCCGACGCAAGGCTGCTTCAGGCGATGAACCTGCGTGCCGACGAAGCGTCGTTGACGGGGGAGTCGTTGCCATCTGAAAAGGAGGCTGGTGTGATATTTTCGGAACAAGCAACGCCAGGTGATCGTAAAAATATGGTTTTTGCCGGTACTGCTATCAGTTATGGTCGAGCAACAGCCCTTGTGGTGGCGACCGGTATGCAGACTGAATTTGGCAGGATTGCCACGATGCTTCAAGGGGTGAAAACCGAAAAAACACCGCTCCAGAAAAATCTTGATAAAGTGGGCTCGGTGTTGGCGGGCGTCGCCTTTGTGGTTGTGCTGGTTATTGTGGCTTTCGGGGTGTTTCGTGGCCAGTCTTTTATTGAAATGCTGATTTTCGGCATTGCGCTGGCCGTAGCCGTGGTGCCCGAAGCCCTTCCTGCCGTGGTCACCATCTCACTTGCTCTTGGCGTTCAGCGTATGGTAAAGCGTCATGCTCTCATGAGGCGCCTGCCTGTGGTGGAGACCCTTGGCAGTACCACAGTTATCTGTTCAGATAAAACTGGTACGCTCACACGGGATGAAATGACGGTCCGTGCACTCTATACTTCCGGGACTCTGATTGAGGTGAGCGGTTCAGGTTATAGGCCTGAAGGTTCTCTGACAGTTGAGAGTAGTGGGGTTTTGCCTGAAAGTGTGCGGGAGCTTCTTGTTGCCGGAGCCCTTTGCAATGATGCCAGGATGGTAATAAACGGGGATGGTGCCTGGCAGATTGCCGGTGATCCTACCGAAGGAGCGCTTCTTGTGGTTGCCCGCAAGGCAGGGCTGGATGAGACTCTGTTGCAGCAGGAGCATGAACGCCTTGATGAGCTTCCATTTTCTTCTGAAACCAAACGGATGATTACCCTGCACAAAAGTGGTAACTCAACCAAGGCTGTGATCAAGGGTGCGCCGGAGGTGCTTGTCGATGGTTGCAATTCTGTGCGTATTGGCGCTGGCGTGCAGGCGCTTGATGATGCCATGAGAGCCGCTCTTCTTGCCGTGGCAGATGGACTTGGCAAAAAGGCTTTACGGGTACTTGCCCTTGCGGTAAAGGATGTGGCAGAAATTCGGGGAGCTGATACAGGCTTGACCTTTCTCGGATTTGTCGGGATGATTGATCCTCCGAGGGCAGAAGCTGGAGCGGCTGTGCGCAAGTGTCTTGATGCAGGGATTCGTCCTGTCATGATTACCGGGGACCATCCATTGACTGCTGAGGCTATTGCTCGTGAGCTTGGCATTCTCGGTGATGGAAAGGTGGTTACCGGGGTCATGCTGCAAAATATAAGTGATGAAGAGCTGCGCCGTACTGCCGGCTCTATCTCAGTTTTTGCAAGAGTTTCTCCTGAGCATAAGCTGCGGATTGTTGATGCACTGCAGCAGAATGGTGAAGTGGTTGCAATGACAGGCGACGGGGTGAATGATGCTCCAGCCCTGAAGAAAGCCGATATCGGGATCTCCATGGGAATTACCGGTACCGATGTGGCAAAGGAGGCATCGGCCATGATGTTGACCGACGACAACTTTGCCTCAA
>Ga0114951_10004327_pt1 | contig 13940 bp, 10 predicted proteins | sample AM7aDNAmetaG_FD_88677 | JGI IMG/M metagenome (GOLD analysis project Ga0114951, IMG submission 88677) | Freshwater microbial communities from Finland to study Microbial Dark Matter (Phase II) - AM7a DNA metaG | ecosystem: Environmental > Aquatic > Freshwater > Lake | place: Finland: Lake Alinen...
AATCAAATGATGCCAAAGTAATGAATCTATATATAACATCATATCCTAATTCAACAAAAATTGATTTAACGCTGAAGATAAATAAAATTGATTTATCTCAGGTATTAAAAACTTTTAACCGCTATGACTATATCATTAAAGCTTCTTTTTCTGAATATCAGTATATAGATGACATAAAAGACAGATATGACCTGTTAATGAATTATCTCAACATGTAATTCATTTTAAACTAAATTGTTGATTGAGATATATGATGTTTAATTTTGTAAAATCCATTATTTTCATTTTTATTATATACTGCATTGTACCTGTTATTGTTGCAAATGATAAATTTTCAGCAGAAAATACAGATTCATTAAACTCAAAGAAATTCTTTATTGTTGACAACATCATTATAGAAGGTAATAAAACGACAAAAGAGCATATTATCTTAAGAGAATTGTTATTTAATATTAATGATACAATTTATGAAAACGAGTTTGCTATAAAAATCAAAAAAAGTATTGAAAATTTAAATAACACCTCCCTTTTTAACTTTGTTTATATTGATACTATTGGAGGTAATGAAAAGAAACTGTTTAAGATTAGAGTTATTGAGCGATGGTATTTATGGCCCTTCCCAATTTTTGAACTCTCCGAAAGAAATTTTAGCACTTGGTGGCAAAATAAAGACCTTAATAAAATAGATTATGGAATATATTTCGTCAAAGAGAATTTCCGGGGACGCAGAGAGGATATAAAATTTTTAATACGTCTCGGATTTGAAGAAATTTATAATGTTAGTTATTACATACCTTATCTTAATAAAAATCAAACTTTAGGAGTTGGCTTCTCTTTTGGAGTGTCGCGCAACAAAGAAGTGGCTTATCGTACTTTTAACAATAAATTAGAATATTTCAGAGTAAATGATTCTTATATCCGCGAAAACATTGTATCAAATATTCAATTTACCCTCAGAAAAGATTTTTTTACAACAAACTATTTACTTCTTGGATATAACAATTTGTACTTCTCAGATACTTTAATAAAACAAAATGATTTCTATTCTGAAGAAGGATTAAAATCAAATAAATATTTCTCTGTTTATTATTTATATAAAAATGATCACCGAAACGATAAGTCTTACCCACTTGAGGGGTATTACTTTGATTTCGATATTACTAAATTAGGTTTAGGATTAATGCATGGTGAGTCTTTAAATACTTTTTACATCCGTGGCACTTTCCGAAAATATTTTAAACTGACTGATGACTTTTACTTTGCTTCCGGTTTAAGAGCTAAACTGTCGAATAACGATTTTCAACCTTTTTTTGTTAAACAGGGATTAGGTTATGGGAACGACTATGTCAGAGGGTATGAATATTATGTGGTAGACGGAATTAGTTATCTGGTTAATAAAAATAATATCAAATATGAACTTATAGAACCACGTATTAAAAAATTTAAGTTTATTAGAAATGAAAAATTTAATATGATTCATTATGCACTTTATTTGAATTTATTTGCCGATTTTGGTTATACCTATGACTTTAAACCGCTGAATCAACTTTCAAATAACCTTTCAAATTCATTTCTGTATGGCTATGGCGTTGGACTAGACCTTGTAACATATTATGACAAAGTGCTTCGTATTGAATATTCTTTTAATAAGATGTCAGAAAAAGGCTTTTTCATTAACTTTGTTGCACCTATTTAAAAAATTAACCGGATGAAAAAAATTGCTGTTTTTGGCAGAAAAATTAAAGAAAATCAAATAAATACAGTTATTGAAATCTTTGAGAAAATGGATTCTTTAAATTGTATTCTTGTTATATTCAAACCACTTTTTGATGATATTAAAGATAAAATTGCTTTTAAATCTAAAATTTTATTGTTTAATACTTATAAAGAAATTGATGGAAGTAGCTTTCTTTTAAGTATAGGGGGTGATGGTACTTTATTAGATACAATTGCTTATGTCCGAGATTCAGAAATTCCTGTTATTGGGTTAAATATTGGCAGGCTTGGGTTTTTAGCTAATATTACTTTAGACAATATTGAAAATGCTTTAAATCAAGTATTAAAAGGCAACTATCATATTGATAAAAGATCTCTTATTAAAATTGAATGTAATCAGAATTTTTTTAATGAAATTAACTTCGCTCTTAATGAAATCGCTATCTTAAAATCTGACACATCTTCTATGATCAAAATTGATGTACATATTAATGATCTCTTTCTGAATACATATTGGGCAGATGGTATAATTGTCGCTACGCCTACTGGTTCAACTGCATATTCACTAAGTTGTGGTGGGCCTATTATTGCTCCAGACTCAAACAGCTTTATTATTACACCTGTTGCCTCACATAATTTGACTGTTCGTCCTATTGTCATTTCTGATAAGAGCCGCTTGAAACTCATTATCGATGCAGAAAATTTGCCATATTCTATTAATCTGGATTCAAGAAAAATTAAAACATCAAAAAAAATAGAAATAAATCTGGTAAAAGAAGATTTCACTTTCAATTTGATTAAATTGAATGAGGATAACTTCTATTCAACTATTAGAAATAAGCTGATGTGGGGTATTGATAAGAGAAATTAATTTTATTAATATGCCTCCTCTTACTTGGATAAATAATACACGCATGATTTTTACAAAATATTATTATCTTTGCTAATAATTTTTTACCTAAAAAATGAAGCAATTTTTCATTAAAATATTTGCCTTTTTTGTTTCTTTTTTAATAAGCTTTAATATTTTTGGTCAGGCTCAAAGATGGAAATATAACAGGTCAGAGGTTACTTTTTCTACAGGTGCCTGTAATTTTATTGGTGAACTGGGAGGTAAAAACGGCATAGGAACAAATAACATGAGCGATTTTGATTTCCCCTCAATAAGACCTATTGTAAATTTTGGTTATTCATATAGAATTTTACCTAAAGCAACCTGGTCAAATGACATTACATTTGGGTATCTTTATGGAAATGATAAATTTACTAAAGAAGCATTCAGGAGCAACAGAAATATCAGCTTCAGAAGTCCTATTTTTGAATATTCATCTATAATAAATTATTTTTTATTTTCAGAAAAAGAAGGCGCAAAATATACACTATCTGGTTACCGACTTAAACCTAAAAGAAGCATATTACCTCAGATTTTTAAAAACAAAGAAGTCAATGTTTATCCTTATATATATACTGGAATATGTTTTTTCCATTTTAACCCCCAATCTAAATACCCTGCTGATGGCTCTGTTGTTTCTATGAGAGGTAAATGGGTTAGTCTTAGACCTCTTAAAACTGAAGGAGAAGGAATCATCCCAACGCGTCCTGAATATTCACTAAATCAGATAGCTATACCTATTGGTATAGGATTAAAGTATTATTTAAATAGAATATGGGCTGTAAGTTTTGACTATGGTATCAGGATAACATTTACAGACTATATAGATGATGTAAGTACTACTTATGTTGATCCTAATATGCTCAGAAGTGCTATTGGTGGAGATCAAGGAGAATTAGCAGCATATTTTTCAAATCCTAGTAAAAACCCTAATTCTTTAACATTTCCAGGTCAACAAAGAGGTGACTTAAGAGATAATGATTCTTATATGTTTGCAAAAGTCACTATGTATTATAAAATTACTATAAAAGATAAGATTGCAATACCAAAATTCAAATAATACCGTTACCATAAAAAAAATGATAGAATTAAATGAATAGAATATTGTTAGGATTCATGTTTTTTTACTTTGCTGTTATAAGTAATTCTTTTGCCCAAAGAATTGAGGTAGGCCTTTTTGGAGGCGGCTCATACTATCTCGGCGATTTAAATCCTAAAAAGAATTTTGAGATGACACAACCTGCTGCTGGCATATTGGCAAGATATAACATAAGTCCGCGTTTTGCTCTTAAAATTAACGGCTATTATGGTAATGTAAAAGGTGATGACGCAATAACAAAATTCAATGAGAAAAGAAATCTAAGCTTTAAATCTCAAGTGCTTGAATTCTCTGCTCAGCTTGAACTTAATTTTCTTCCTTATGTTACAGGTCATAAAGATTACTTTTTTTCACCATACATTTTTGCAGGCATTTCTGCATTTAATTTCAATCCGAAAGCAAGTTATGATGGCAAATGGTATAACCTGCAACCTTTGGGTACTGAAGGTCAAGGGACTATTAAATATTATGACAGGAAACCCTACAGCCTTGCTGCTTTAGCTATACCTTTCGGAATTGGCTTTAAATATAGTTTAACAAATACTATTTGTGTAGGTGGTGAATGGGGCATGCGCAAAACAAACACCGATTATCTTGATGATGTAAGCACTACCTATGCAGACCCGAATGTTCTTGCATCAGAAAATACACCTATCTCTGCTATACTTGCCGACAGATCAATAAAACTTCCTGGAGAACCAACCAACACTGATTTACAAAGAGGAAATTCTTCCAACAAAGACTGGTATTCTTTTGCGGGACTTTTCTTTACTTTTAAAATTGTTAAGGGGAGAAAAGGTGACTGTCCAGCATACCAGCAATTCAAGAAAAAATATAAAGAATTTTATAAATAGGATTAATTTACTTCTTATTTTCAAATGTCATACATAAATAATATTGATCTCAATAAACTTCCAAATCATGTTGCCATTATTATGGATGGTAATGGAAGATGGGCTAAAAAAAGAGGTTTTGAACGCAATATAGGTCACCAATATGGTGTTGTTTCAGCAACTGAAGTGGTTGAGGCAGCTAGGGAAATTGGTATTAAGTTTATCACGTTATACACTTTTTCAACAGAAAACTGGAACAGGCCTAAAGAAGAAATTGATGCACTGATGAAGCTTCTTGTCGAATCAATACATAAAGAAACAGAAAGGTTGATTGAAAATAACATCAGATTGTTGGTTATTGGCGACATTAATTCTCTTCCTGTGATTTGCTGTAAACAACTTCAGGAAACTATGGATTTAACAAAGGAGAATTATATAACTACTTTAGTCCTCGCACTAAGTTACAGCTCTAGATGGGAGATTTTAAATGCAATTAAAAACATTGCTTATGATATTTCTAAGAATAAATTGATTGCCGAAAATATTAACGAAGAACTTTTTAACTCTTACCTTACTACTCATAATATACCTGACCCCGAACTCCTTATCAGAACAAGCGGAGAAAACCGTATCAGTAACTTCTTGCTATGGCAAATTGCTTATTCTGAACTATATTTTACTGAAACTCTTTGGCCTGACTTTAAAAAAGATGATTTTTTTAAAGCCATAGTTGATTATCAAAAAAGAGAACGAAGATTTGGAAAAACAAGCGATCAGATTGCTAACAATATTTAACATGAAGAAGATTTTAATTGTACTGATTTCATTTATTGCCTTTTATTCATTAAAAGCTCAAACTTATATTAATGACGATATTAACAAAATAGATTTTACCAATCCAAAAGAATATGAGCTCGGCGGTATTACTATTTCTGGTGTCCAGTTTCTTGATAATAATGTTTTGATAACGCTTACAGGACTAAGTGTTGGCGATAAAATTACAGTACCGGGAGATAAAATATCTAAAGCTATAGAAAATCTTTGGAAACAAGGATTGTTCGGTAATATAATTGTTAGTGTTACTAAAATAATTGACAATACTATTTTTCTTGATTTCAAAATTGAAGAAAAACCAAGATTATCCAAATACTCATTTATTGGTATTAAAAAATCTGAAGCCGACAATATAAGAGAAAAAATCAAACTCACTAAAGGTGATGTTGTAACTGAAAATCTTATAATAAGAACTAAAGACCTTATAAAAAAATACTTTATTGATAAGGGGTATCACTTTATTGATGTTGATATTATTCAGAAAAAAGATACAACTGCATCAAATAGTTTGATTCTTACCATTAATATAGATAAAAAATCAAAAGTTAAAATACATAAAATTAATTTCAGCGGTAATACTCCCTATAAAAGTAATATTATTAAACGTTTTAAAGGCAAAGATGAGTATGTTTCTGAAGGCGCTTTAAGAAGAGCTATGAAAAATACAAAAGAAAAGAACTTCTTCCACATTTTTAAAGGATCTAAGTTTTTGGAAGATGATTATGAAAAAGATAAAATAAGTTTAATAGAAAAATATAATGAACTTGGTTTCAGAGATGCTATAGTTGCTTTCGATACTGTTTACAAGCATGATGATAAAACTGTAAACATTGATATTAAAATTTCAGAAGGTAACAGATATTATTTTAGAAAAATTAACTGGGTTGGAAATACTAAGTATTCTGATAGTTATTTATCCAACATTCTCAATATTAAAAAGGGAGATATTTACAACCAGAAACTCCTTGATTCAAAATTATTCATGAGTCAGGAAAGTGCTGATGTTAGTTCTCTCTATTTAGACGATGGTTATTTATTTTTCTCAATTACACCTGTTGAAATAAATGTAGATAAAGATTCTATTGACCTTGAGATTCGTATTTATGAAGGAAAACAAGCAAGGGTCAAGAGGGTAACAATAGTAGGAAACACTAAAACCCATGACCATGTGATTATGAGGGAGGTACGGACTAAACCGGGGCAACTTTTTAATCGTTCGGATATTATCAGGAGTCAAAGAGAGCTTCTACAGCTTGGATATTTCAATCAGGAAAAGTTAGGAGTAAATCCTAAACCCGATCCTACTGATGGTACTGTTGACATTGAATATAATGTAGAAGAAACCTCTTCTGATCAGGTTGAACTATCAGGTGGATGGGGAGCCGGCAATATAGTCGGAACACTTGGTGTTTCTTTCAACAATTTTTCATTCAGAAATTTCTTTAAAAAAGGAGCATGGACACCTGTCCCTTCTGGTGATGGACAAAAATTAAGTTTAAGAGGTCAATCTTATGGCATCGGTTATCAGTCTTACAATCTTTCTTTTACAGAACCCTGGTTTGGTGGCAAAAAACCTAATGCATTAAGTGTTTCGCTTTATCATTCTATTCAGTCTAATGGATTAAAAAAAACAGATGCTAACAGACAAGCTATTGCTGTTAATGGCGTTTCCGTTGGGCTTAGCAAAAGACTTGCATGGCCCGACGATTTTTTTACAATTTGTCATACAGTTGGTTATCAGAATTATCAGGTTAATAATTATGGGTCATCCTTTGTTTTTGCTAATGGTAATGCTAACAGTTTAAGTTATTCAATTCTTTTTGGTCGTAATTCTGTTGATGCTCCAATATATCCACGATCAGGTTCTGAAAATGTTCTGTCTCTACAACTCACACCACCTTTCTCACTCTTTTCAAAAAAAGATTACAGCACGTTGACAGATCAGGAAAAATACAAATGGATTGAATATCACAAATGGAAATTTAGCACATCATGGTACACTAAATTGATGGGTAATTTTGTATTGAACATGCGTTCTAAATTTGGCTTTCTTGGCTTATACAACAGGAATATTGGTATCTCACCTTTTGAAAGATTTTACTTAGGTGGAGACGGATTATCAGGTTTTTCCCTCGATGGCAGAGAAATTATAGCTTTAAGAGGTTACGCTAACAATACATTAACACCTAGAGGCAGTTTAGGTTATATTGGAGGAACGATTTTTGATAAGTACACTATGGAATTAAGATACCCTGTTTCATTGAACCCTATGGCTACAATTTTTGTTCTTGGTTTTGCAGAAGCTGGTAATTGTTTTACCAAATTCAGTGATTTTAATGCATTTCAACTTAAAAGGTCATTGGGTGTTGGCGTAAGAATCTTTTTACCTATGTTCGGACTTCTTGGACTTGACTGGGGTTATGGATTTGATGCAATTCCAGGGGTTCCAACTGCTAATAAAAGTCAGTTTCACTTTTCTATTGGACAATCAATTGATTAATAAAAAAACACTAATTTAAAATATGGAGGATTTCAAAATGAAAAAAATAATTGTAACATTAAGTATTTTAATTTTTTCAGTTACAACTTATGCTCAGAAATTTGCAATAGTTGATACTGATTATATTCTTGGTAAAATTCCTGAATATCAAATTGCACAAGATAGAATTAACGACGTTTCTGTTGAGTGGCAAAAAGAAATTGAAGCAAAATTTGCCGAAATAGATAAATTATATAAAGCCTTTCAGGCTGAATCTGTGATGTTGCCTGAAGATATGAAAACAAAAAGGGAAAACGAAATAACCCAAAAAGAAAAAGAAGTCAAAGATCTTCAGAAAAAGAGATTTGGCAAAGATGGTGACATTTCCAAGAAAAGACAAGAGTTGGTTAAACCAATCCAAGACAGAATCTATGCAGCTGTTGAAGAAATTGCTTCTAAAAGTAATTATGCTGTAGTTTTTGACAAAGCAAGCGGTTTATCTATGCTGTATGTTAATTCCAAAAACGATATAAGCGACGATGTGCTTGAGAATCTGGGATATAGTAATAAAAATACTGGTAATAGCAGTAACAGCAATACTAATAGTAAAAGCAACAGTAACACTAATACCGGAAATATTAAAAAGAAATAAATCATATTTATATATAATTAACAAGCTATCCTAAAAAGATAGTTTGTTAATTATTGTTAATACCTCAAATAATAAAAACATAACATAGTTTTTTAAGGAACTTAATTTAAAAAAATTATTATTTTTGCCAATATTTATTTAATAATAAAATAATCACTTGATAACAAATTAATTTAAAATGAAAAAATTATTTATTTCTTTAATGATTGCTGTTTCGTTCTTTTATTTAGATGCATCATCTTTTGCACAGGCGAAACTTAAATTAGGATACATTGACTCAAACGAACTATTGAGCAGTATGCCTGAAAGAGATTCTGCAAAAGTAAAATTAGAAGCTCATTCAAAAACTCTCGAAAAACAACTCACTACGATGAGTACAGAGTTTGACAAAAAATATCAGGAATTTCAAGCTTCACAAGCTACTTTGTCTGATCTCATCAAACAAACACAAGCAAACGAATTACAGGAGTTAAAAACCAGAATTGAAAACTTTCAACAATCAGCACAAAAAGATTTACAGGATAAAGAAGCTGAGTTATTAAACCCTATTGTTGCTAAAGCTAAAAAAGCAATAGAAGAAGTAGCTAAAGAAAATGGGTACACTTATATTTTTGATGTTGCTACAGGCTCGCTTTTGTTTTATGAAACAGGAGATAACATTCTTCCTCTTGTTAAGAAAAAACTAGGTTTATAATATTAAATTCTTACAATAATCACAACCGTTCTTTATAATCAAAGAACGGTTTTTTTATTTGTTATATTTGCACTCATAATTCTATTTCATGTCTCTTTTAATAAGTCCGCAGATAGTACCTATAGTAGCATTTGTTTTTTTAACATTTTCTATATTTTATTGCAAAGCAAAAGGAAAAAGTATTTTAATATTAATTAGAATTAATGCTTTTTTCACAGCTATGTTAATTGGAGTTACCTTCATAGGTTTTGTACTATTTCAGGTTTACAGGCAGTTGACTTATGCTGATTATTTCTTTTTAATAACTGGCATATTAATCATCATTTCGGTATTAATTATAATGATTTTTCGCAATAAGATTAAAATTTCAAACAATATCAAGTTATTGACTACAGTTCTTATTTATACGTATCTTTTTTGTGAAATAATAATAAATATATTAGTCCAAAAGGGTTATTTCAAATCTTTAGTAAGCATATCAGATGGTACTTTTGGAGCATTTAATAAAACTTGTGTCCAACCTGACTTAATAAAGGGCTACAGATGGGAAAACGACAGCATTAGAATAATAAAAGCTGTTAACAGTACTATTGTTTACGACAGAAAATTTAAACCAAATAATAATGGTTATGTATCTGAGAAAAATTATTCTTCCAAGAAAAGTTCGAATACCTACCGATTTATTGTATTTGGTGATTCATATTCGGCAGCAGAATATTTAAAAATGCCATGGCCGGACAAGATAGAGAGATTTATTAATTCTGGCAGTGATACATGTCGATATGAGTTTTATTCTTTTGCTTTAGATGGTATAGGAATATCTAACTGGCACAGTATATTCTTTAATGAAATTGCAGGTATTTTTGACTTTGATGCTATTATCTTAGCAATATACGGTGATGACCTTTACAGGGATTTTTTTATGATGTATTCAGATAATCTTAATATATACGGAAGCTACTTAAATTCAAAACCAAAAAACCTGACAGAATTTGATAAGTTTTATAAAAAAGATATGTTTGCTGCAGGCAAAATAATGAATGACAGTACTATTGATAATAACCTGAAACTTAATAATTTCTCAACTGAAAGTAATATCATAAAAGATAATTTATACCTATTGATTAAAGCTCATGCACTTTTGCAATCATTTGAATATGAAATTAATAAAAAAAGTTATGAGAAAAGCTTTTACAATAATTACAATAATACTAAAGATAAACTTTCAATTGAATTGATTAAGAGCAAATTAGGTAAAAATAAATTTCACATGTTAGATGAGATAATAATGTATTGTAAAAAAAACAACAAAGATGTGTTTTTTGCCAGTATACCCCATATCGAAATTGTAAAACTCAATAATTACAGGAATTGCAAAAGCTCATATCAATTAGAATTAGAAGCGATTTCAAATTATTATAATGCCTACTTTTATGATGCCTACCCTGATTTTCAAAAATTAACATTTGATACACTGCAAAGTTACTATCTTAAAAATGATGCACACTGGAATCAGAATGGTTCAGATTTCTTTACCAGAAATTTTACTCAGTTTATTAAGAAAAAGATATTCGCAAAAAGAAAGTGCAGCTAATTCAATTTAACCGAATTTAGAAACTTCACTCCTATTAATCTTTCGTAATTATCGTTTGGCTCTTTGTAATATACAAAAATTGTATAATCATTTTCTGTTTGGCTGTGTGTGCCTTCAATAAAAGAAATATCTCCTATATCTGTCCCGTTTTCCAGAAAAACATACTGATAATTATAATATCCTTGTTTGAGATACAATGCTCTTTCATAAGTTTTATTTGCATAATTGTAAATCATTTTGCAATCGTCACTGAATGTCCACCCTGATAAAGCGCCAAATATATAGACATTGCCGTGAACTAATGGCACTTGATAGGGCAAAGAAAAATAAACATTTAAGTATTCTGCATCTGTTTCGCTATCACGTCCATCATCATTTTTTATAGCAAATCTGCCATTAATATCATTCTGAAAGATATAATGCTTGAAGGAACGTCTTTCGTCCTGTTTTAAAAAGACGTAATACGAAGAATTTCTTTTTTGTATCCGTTCAATAGTTTCAGTTTGATATTTCAAACTCTTTAAGTCGAAAAAACGATATTCATTATCACCCTGAAAAACATTGCCATACTCATATTCATAAATCAGTTCATCGTTTCTTACCAAAGAGGGTTTTAAGTTATTAATGATGTTGTCCCACCTTTCATTTTGCATAATAATTACTTTAAGACTATTATATGGATTAAGAATTTTATATGCTTTGTTATTGATAGAAAACACAATTTCCTGTTTGTAATTTTTATCTTCTATAACTGTAGCCTCTCTTTCTTTAGCATCAATAGTTACTTTTGAGTCTACAATCATGAAACGATGAGTCAATATTAGTTGGTCAGGATTTTCAAGATAAACTTTAATAATATAATTACCTGAGATTTTAGGTTTTACATCAGTCTGAGGAAATTCCAGGTTATAATGCGTATATGATTGGAGAGTATTAACAGAAGATTTAGCGTCAGTAATAAAACCTGATGTAAAACCGCTGATATAATCAGCTACATTTAAATCGGAAGGTTGCCAATCAGAATTACAATGCACAATAGTATATTGATATTTCTTTAAATCGCCATCCAAGTCATCAAAAGATAATTTTAATGTTTCGCTATTACTCAGCTCCATAATTGGATATGACAGATCGAATCCAGACCTATGAAGCAAAACAGTTTTGATATTAGGTTTATAAACATGATTATCATAACGTAAAAAATCTTTTTTATAATAAGAAACGGTATCACTATTATTCTTAATAAGCGTTAACTCCTTTTCAGTTTCTGAAGTTTTAATCTGTTTAATCAATGAAGTATCTTTAACCATTAAGGGTAATGGATGCTTGTCAGTTTTCTGAGGTGCATGTGTTTTACAAGATATAATGGATGAAAATAATACAGATAAATATATAATATATTTAATTTTTAATTTGCGCATTTATTCTCTTTTATTTTCGTAATCTAAAACTCAGACTAAAACTATCCTAGCAACCCCCCTTTTTTATAAATTTCAAGTTGCACATCATAAAAGGGAGTTATTTTGATTGACGTATTCTTTGTGATATTATTAAGATCACCAGTTTCAAAATTAACTCTGAGAACATCACCATCCTGAAGGTTAAGGTTTTCTAAAGATTTGTATGTAATAATTGGAAAGGCAGCATTGATAGCATTACGTTCATAAATAGCTCCGAATGACTCAGCAACTATACACTGAATGCCTAAGGAAATGAAGCAGTCAACAGCTTGTTGTCTGGAACTTCCTGCACCAAAATTTTTTGTTGTAACGACAATGTCGCCGGCTTTTGCTTTTTTAGCAAAATCTTCATAACCTTTCAAATTATCAAAAGTGTATTTGCCCATTTCATTAATATCAGTAATGGTGAGATATCGGTTATGAAAAATCATATCAGTGTCAATATCATCTTTCTGAATAAACCACACACGTCCTTCGACAATGGTATTTCTTTCAGTTGTTGGTTTTTCCGATTTAATAGTTTGTTTAGAGAACTTACCTATAGGCTTGAATAAGGAGGGTTCAACAGGCAAATTATCGGGAACCGTAATAAACCCGGCAATGGCAGAAGCAGCAACAATAGCTGGAGAAGCAAGATAAACGAGACCTTTACCCTGTTTACCTGAGAAATTTCTGTTGCCGGTACTTAGAGTGACTTCTTCAGGACCATTTTGCCCGACTTGTCCGGCAGCACAGCCTGCACAACCAGCATTAGATACCATCGCACCGGCTTCTTTAAATATTTTAATTAATCCTAAATCCAAAGCTTCATTCCAGATATCATCTGTAGCAGGAACTATTTTTAATACAACACCGGGAGCTACTTTTCTTCCTTTAAGAATAGAAGCAGCAATTGTTAAATCTTCTATACGTCCATTGGTACAACTGCCAATAAAGGCGGAGTCAATTTTTTTGCCTATTTCTGCTGAAACATCTATGTTATCGTGAGGATGACCAGGTAATGCCAACATAGGTAGAAATTCAGAGATATTGATAACAAATTCTTTTTCATATACAGCATCTGCGTCAGCATAAATGCCACTTATCTTTCTGCCTGTTTTTTCTTCACAATATTTTAAAACCAGTTCATTGGGCGGGAAAATAATTATTATGGCACCCATTTCAGTAGCCATAGAAGAAATGGTAATACGTTCATCTAATGTAAGTTTTTCAACAGCACTACCATACATTTCCAGAGAATAGCCGAGCATTTTATTAGCACCAAACTTGCGGAGTAAGTTTAAAATAATATCTTTAGCAGTAACATTTTCCGGTTTATTACCTTCGAAAGTGATTTTTACTGATTGGGGTACTTTAAACCATACAGAGCCATTAGCCCATGCAGCAGCAATGTCCTGATCGCCCATACCTTGTCCGAAAGCACCAATAGCACCGAGTATATTTGCATGCGAATCAGTAGAAACAAATGTGCTTCCAGGATATACCAAACCTCTGTCTATTGCCAGGTGTGTTCCTATTCCCAGGTCAATATCATAAACTTTAATATTAAATTCTCTTGCATATTGCCTGCATAAATGCTGATTGGCAGCATATTTTTGATCTGAACCTCCAGGATTGCAATCGAAGGTAAAAAAAGTCCTTGATGGATCATCTACTTTAAGATTATTATCTAAAAGGTTTTTTACCA
>Ga0114951_10004328_pt1 | contig 13936 bp, 12 predicted proteins | sample AM7aDNAmetaG_FD_88677 | JGI IMG/M metagenome (GOLD analysis project Ga0114951, IMG submission 88677) | Freshwater microbial communities from Finland to study Microbial Dark Matter (Phase II) - AM7a DNA metaG | ecosystem: Environmental > Aquatic > Freshwater > Lake | place: Finland: Lake Alinen...
GTTTACCCATCTCGGCTATTGCAACGGCAAAGATCGAAAAACTAAAAAAAATTGAACCTCTGCTTCGCGATGATATGCCTTATATTTTGCCAGAAGGCTATCTCTACAACTTTTTAGGCGAAGATCTAAGGGCGAAATACAATATTGTGGCAACCGAAGCCGTAAGTAGTAATAACTACGGTACGGAGGTACTTGATATTATTCAAAAATTGGACAAAGCATGGATACTCGATTGTGGTGCGGGCCGTCGTGATATTTATTACGATAATGTTGTGAATTTAGAAATTGTTGATTACGATACTACCGATGTTCTGGGTGTTGGCGAAAGACTTCCGTTTAAGGACGAGGTGTTCGATTGTGTTTTGTCGCTTTCGGTGCTGGAGCATGTGAAAGATCCGTTTTTGTGTGCCCGGGAAATCGCAAGAGTGCTCAAACCCGGTGGAACATTGATATGCAGCGTTCCATTTTTGCAGCCTTATCATGGGTATCCAAATCATTATTATAACATGACTGCACAAGGATTAAAAAATCTTTTCAGCAATGATCTCGAAATTGACAAAATGGATGTTGGGAAAAACGAACTTCCCGTCTGGTCGCTCACCTGGATATTGCAAAATTGGGTGAAGGGACTTGAAGGCGAGACCCGCGAAAAATTTTTGCAAATGAAAATTGCCGATCTGATCGATAGCGGCGACAAATATATCGACAAAGATTTTGTTACAAAACTGCCGCCCGAAAAAAACTTCGAGCTGGCTTATGCTACCTTGCTTTTTGCTCATAAAAAACCATAGAAATTCATTAATTTTATGACCGTCAACAAAACGAGTTGTAATTGTTATTTGATAATTCAATTAATAAAAAACGCATAATGGCCTCAAAAAAATCAGACAAGCTTAATAAACTATATGCTTATGTACGAAAAGGCACCAATGGTTTCCATTCCGAATCTGTGAAACCTCATCTTGATATTTTCAGGGAATATGGTTCGCAATGCAAAACTGTTACTGAGTTTGGAGTTGAAACCGGATGTTCGACCGTTGCTTTTTTAACTTCGGGCTGCAAAAAGGTGTTTAGCTATGATGTAATTCTGACCCCTAATGCACGTTTGGTAAAGCAAACAGCCGATCAGGATGGAATGTTTTTCAGGCTTTTCGAAAAAGATAATCTGAAGGTTAAAATAAAAATTACCGACCTCTTGTTTATAGATACCGACCATTGGTATGGCCAAATAAAAGCCGAACTGGCGCATCATCACAAACGGGTGCGAAAATGGATTATGATGCACGATACAGAGACCTTTGGTCTGATCAATCCCTTCGACGGCCGCCCAGGTATGAAAGCCGCAATTTACGAATTTATGGAAGAACATCCTGAATGGCAAATAAAACAACATTATGAGATGGGTCATGGGCTCACTGTGTTGGAGCGCACCAATAAATTTTATCGGGGATGGTTCGCCCGGAAAACCAAAACCAAGGATAAAAAACCGGAATAGTCTTTATTCAAATGAAATCATTCCCATTCGTTCTCATCCAGTTCTTCTCCGTAGAAAATTCCCAGATAGCTTTTGTAGCGTGCTTCACTGATACGCTTATCGATAAGGGCTTTTTTCACGGCGCAATCGGGTTCATTCGTGTGGGTGCAGTTGTAGAATTTACATTGCGGCAAAAGGTGGAACAGTTCGGGAAAAAAATGCGTAAGGTCTTCCTTTTTAAAATCAATGAGACCAAACTCTTTGATACCAGGAGTATCGATGATGAAACCGCCGTTATTTAAACACAACATTTCAGTAAAAGTTGTGGTATGTTTCCCTTTTAGATATGATTCGGAAATTTCGCCTGTTTTACGATTAAGATCGGGTTGGATGGCGTTTATCAAGGCGCTTTTGCCCACACCCGAATGTCCCGAAAGCAAATTGATCTTACCAGCAAATGCATCGTTGAGTTGTACTATGTTATCGCCTCTTGTAGCAGAAATCTCGTAACAGGGATAGCCAGCGTTTTCGTAAATTTTTTTTAGTTTTTGATGAGTTTTTGAAAGTTTTTCGTTGTAGATATCAATTTTATTAAAGATGATGCTCGCGGGTATGTGATAAGCTTCTGCTGTAACCAGAAAACGGTCGATGAAACCGGTTGAGGTGCGCGGCTGCGCTAGTGTTGCCACCAGATAGGCTCTGTCGATATTGGCTGCAATGATGTGAATTTGCTTGGAAAGTTTTTTTGATTTGCGTACAATATAATTTTTGCGGGCGTCTATGTTTTGTATAATGCCGATCTTTTCTTTTGCCTGCAGTTCGAACAGCACAGTATCGCCCACAGCAATTGGATTGGTAGCTTTAAGGCCTTTGATGCGGTATTGCCCTTTGAGTTTGCATTGGTGATAATTGCCTTCGGCATCTCTCACATAATACCAGCTTCCGGTAGATTTAAAAACGATACCCTTCACGATGCTCAGCTAAAATTATAATGTTTTCGAACGGGCTTTAAAACATTCCAGATACATGTTAACCCTTTTTCGAAGGTTACAAAATCGCCGGTATGTATATCGAAGTTCCCATCTTTGGTCTCTACAGTTATTTCACCTTCGAGTATCAGGCATTCTTCCTTGCTGTCGTAAAACCATTCGAAACGAGATATTTCTTTGGTCCACACGGGCCACGACCTGATATTTCGCTGTGTTATTTGTTTCTCACTTAGTATCTGAATTGAGACTTTCGGCATGTATTTAATAAATTAATGAATAGTAAAATTTTATAATGTTTATAATTTCAATGAGTTTTTTCATAACTTTGTTCAAAATTAGTAAAATAAACCATTATGAAAAAAACATTATTCTTATTTGTTACTGCAATTTTTTTCTCGTTCTACGTGGGAAAATCTTATGGACAGTGCACACCCGACCCATTAGTAACCGATCCTGAAGGAAACGGAGAAATGGTTCCTGATACCCTCGAAGCAATTGAAACTGTTCCATTGAACCAAACGCTGACCATTATAGGTCCCGATACTGCAAACATCGGTACAGGCACCATAACTATACATCATGTTACTGTAAAGAGTTTACAAAATAAACCTACGTGGTTGTCTTATGTCTGTAATCCTTCAACTTGTGAGTTTGTTTCAACCGCATCGAGATGTGTGCTCACCACGGGAACACCTCCGGCTGGCAGCGCAGGTTTTTATCCGATTACTGTACTGGTTGATGTATATGTTTCTATTTTGGGAACTCCAGTTGCTGTTGCAACCGATTACAATAGTGGTATGCCGTTGGTTGTATGGGTTCATCCCGCTAGTTGGGGCATTACTGAATTTGCCAACAAGGGATTTGGCATTATCCCACCCCAACCCAATCCGTTTAACAATGAAACGAAAATAGGATGTTATACAGATAAAGCACAGACTGTTTCATTTAAAGTGGTCGATATGGTTGGTAAAGAAGTATATTCTGAAAAACTAAACACCAATGCAGGTGAAAATTATTTTAATTTCAACGGAAATAATCTGAGCAATGGTATTTATTTCTATTCGGTAATTGATGCCCAGAATCATGTAATTACCAAGAAAATGATAAAATCAAAATAAAACCTTTTAACTCTAAATAAAAAGCGGCTGATGAAGCCGCTTTTTATTTCAGTCCTTTAACCTTTGAGGCACCAGCCACAAAATCTTTCAGATAGAAAGGTTCGAAATACGCGGTACTTTCGAAATCATTGTTATTATACTTTTCAAGCGCAGGAATGATCATGTGTTGTGCTGAAACAAAAAGTTGGTCAGGGAAGAGTACGTTTTGTTTCTCAGACAGAAGAGCCTTGCATTTTTCAGCGCCATCGCCGAAAAAAATAATTTTATGTTGGTTTAACAATTCGGAAAAAGATTCCGAGTTTATGATCTCTGCACAGGATGGTTTAATCTCGTTTAACTGATTATCGAAAAGAGCGTAATAAACCTCCATGCGGCGTGCATCTATCATCGGACAGAAGATGGTTGTGTTGTCGTGATCCTGAAAAAAGTGTTGAGCACCATAAGCCATGGCCTGAAGCGTGCCGACCGATATCAATGGTTTGCCGAGGGCATAACAAATTCCTTTTGCAGTAGAAACTCCGATACGAAGCCCTGTATAAGAACCAGGCCCCTTGCTCACAGCAACGGCATCTATTTCTGCAAATGTAATCCCTGATTCAGATAATACATCCTGAATGAGCACCGTGATGAGTTCGGCATGCGAATTTCGTTTTTCTATTTCTCTGGTAGAAAGCAACGTTGAGTTTTCGGCCAAGGCTACCGAACAAACGTTTGTTGCTGTTTCTAAATAAAGGATTATCGCCACAATACTGTTTTACATCATTTTTTCTCGTTAAAAAGTTCCTTTTTATCAACCTTTTTAACACTGGAATTATCCTTGAGACTTTTGGTGATAGCATTATAAGGTGCTGTGATCACCTCATCGTTTTCTTTGATGCCGGTGATGATCTCTATATACATATTGTCCTGTATGCCTGTTTTCACTTTGGTCATCTTAGCTTTTCCATCGGAAAATAAGAACACATATTCCTGAGGAGGTTTATGTTCTTTTTTTGTTTCTTTGGCTTTGTCTTCGTCAGTTTTGGGTTTGTCTTCGTTCACTTTTGCCTGATTCATCTTGTCGGTAGAATCTTCCCTGACTGTTACAGCCTGAATTGGAATAGAAAGAACATTTTCAACCGTTTTCGTTTGAATGTCAACCGTTGCCGACATGCCCGGACGGAAAGGAGAGGAGTTGGGATGTTTTTCATCAAGCAAGTCGAGGTAGGTTTCGCGCAGGATGCGTATTTTGACGTTGAAATTAGTAACCTGATCGGTTGTGGTACCCGTGACATCGGCAGAATTGGCAATTTCGGTAACGACCCCTTTGAACTTACGGTTCAGGTAGGCATCAACTTCCACAAGAGAAGTGTCACCTAGTTTCACCCGTACAATATCGTTTTCGTTCACACTTACGTTCACTTCCATCTCGTTGAGGTCGGCAATACGCATAATCTCAGTTCCGGCAAACTGTGTGGTTCCCACAACACGTTCTCCTTTTTCGATGCTGAGTTTTGAAATGGTTCCGTCGACAGGTGCAAAAATATTTGTTTTGGTAAGGTTCGTAGCAGCTTCCTTAACGGTTGCTTCTGTGCTTTTAACATTATATTGTGCCGCTTTATACGATTGTTCGCCGGCTGTTACTTCTTGTTTGGCTACTTCATAAGCCGATTTGGCTGCATCATATTCTGATTGTGAAATAGCACCTTGTTTAAACAAGCTTTCGTTACGGTCGAAGCTCGATTTTGCATTAATATATTGTGCATTTACTTGAGCTAATCGGGCTTTGGCATTTGCCTCATTCGCTTTTTGCGAATTCAGTGAAGCCTGCATCTGTTCGTAGTTCGATTCGTAGATGTCGGGTTTTATTTTTGCCAGCAGATCGCCTTTCTTCACTTTATCGCCTTCTTTAATGGGCAATTCAACGACTTCACCCGAAACGTCGGGAGATATTTTAACTTCTACTTCAGGCTGTATTTTTCCGCTGGCCGAAACGGTCTCAATTATGGTTCTTTTGATAGCTTTTTCAACCGCAACTTTAAAAGTTTCTTTTTTGCTGATAACCCCGGTCTTTTTGCCAACAGCAAGCAAAATAATTAAAACAACTAAACCCAGTACAGAATATAAAATGATCCTTTTCTTTCTCTTGTTCATAAAAATAGTTTTTTCAAAAAATTAATTCAGTTTTAAAGGTTTTCCCTGATAAAAATCGAGAACTTTTACACGAAAAACATACTCATATTTTGCCTGCAACAGATCGGATTTGGATTTCATAAGATTGTTTTTGGCATCGTTATAATCAATGGAATTCACCAATCCGACGTTGAACTTTTGTTCGGTATACCCGAACGATTCGGTGAGTGCTTCTACTGATTTCTGGCTGGCAGAATATTTGTTTAAAGCAGCACGTGCATCGGCATAAGCCTGCTGAATGGTTTTGTACAATTGGTTTTTGGTGTTTTGCAAATTCAATTGAGCAATGTTGAGTTGCATTTTCGATGTTCCCACCATGGTTTGTGTTTGCCATTTGTTGAAAATAGGCACATTCAGATATAAGCCTATCGTTTTGTTCTGATTATTATTGAGCTGATCGTTAAAACTTATTTTCTTGTAGGTATAATCATAGATAGGGCTATAAACCAATTCGCCCGATTCGGTAGCCCCAATGGTTTGTGAACCCGCAAGAGTAGAACCTGTGATCGATTTGCTTGCCCCCGAATATCCTGTTCCATACGAACCGCTCAGGGTAAGCGAAGGGCTAAATGTTCCCCGCGATATTGCAAGGCCCTTTTTAGCGCTTTGCACTTTTAGTTCTGCACTTTTTATATCAGGCTGGATATCCACGGCTTTGTTATAGATATCATCCACCTGTTGCAGCAATGAAGAAGCATCGGGCAATACCAGTGTGGGTTTTTCGATGTCGAAGCCCTGGGTATTTTGCAGATCGAGCAGTTGTGCCAGCGTGAGGTATGCAATATCGAGTTGGTTCTGAGCCGTAACTTTTTGCAATTCGTCGGTTGCTGCCTGCGATTCCAGCGTTAACAAGGTGCCTTTTGCCACTGTGCCGGCGTCGAAAAGCTTTTGGGTGCGGGCCACTTGCTGATTGGTTATGTCGAGCTGATTCTTTGCTATTTCCAACAACTCAATATTGTAAAGTATCTGCAGATAAGCTGTGGCAATAGTAAGCGAAATATCATTCTTCATTTTATCCAGATCGTATTTGCTGGCCAAAAAATCAATTTGTTTTTGTTTCAACCCGTTCAACAATTGCAGTCCGTCGAACAAAACCATATTGGCACTTAACGAAAAATTATCGGATTGAATGGTTTGCGAAGCAAATTGGTTGGTATACATGTCAACGGTTTGACCGTTGTTATAAGCCAGGGTTGCGCTGCCATTAACAGAAGGAAAAAGAGATGCAATTTTCTGATGATATTCCAGTTTTGATATTGCGGTGCTCAACTGTTGTTGTTTAACCTGAATGTTGTTGTTCAATGCATAGGTGATGCATTCTTCCAGTGTCCAGACCTTTTGGGCGGAAACGGTATTGGTGAAAAAAATCAACAGGAATAATAAAGATGGGAAAACTCGTTTCATAATTAAAAAATAACGTACAAAGATAAATTCTTTACCATTGATAACTAAAGGTTTTTAGTAAAATATTTACAAACAAACTAAATTAACGGATTTTGTCCTTATTTTTGTATGACAGATAAATAATAAAAGTGATGAAAATCAAAGTACTTTTTGCCTCATTCGTTTTGTTCTTCTCAGGACTGATGGTTGTTTCGGCCCAAACAAAATCGGTTACCGACAGCCTCGATGTGCTGAACTATAATATCAATCTCAACATGGTTCATCTCGCCACTCAAAGTTTTTCGGGATTTACGATTGTGAGGTCGACACCCAAAGTGAACAATCTGGGCCAGATAAAACTCGATCTGTTAAAGCTGAACCTCGATTCCATTTATTTGGGAAATACGAAACTTACCACCTACAGTTATAACGATACTTTGATACGGATAAACCTTCCCGTTGTGCAAAATATCGGCGATACTTCAGAGCTGACGATCTATTATCACGGACATCCGGTGATGGACGGTTCGGGTTGGGGCGGTTTTTACTTTACCAGCGACAGCAGTTTTGCCTACAATTTGGGCGTGGGATTTCAGGCTGAACCACACAGCTATGGCAGGGTTTGGTTTCCCTGTATCGACAATTTTAAAGAAAGGGCAACTTTTGATTGCAACATAACCGTGAAGAACGATAAAAAGGCCGTTTGCGGCGGCACCCTGATGTCGGTTGTTGATAACGGCGATAACACGCAAACATTCCATTGGAAACTGCATGCTTCCATACCTTCTTATCTTGCCTCTGTGGCAGTGGCCAATTATGTGTCCGTAACGGATACCTTTAATTCGCTCATCGGAAAGATCCCGATAAATATCTACGTCAGACCATCGGATACTACCAATGCAAAAGGCTCCTACATTCATTTAAAACAGATATTGCTGGCTTTCGAAAACCGTTTCGGGCCGTATCGTTGGGAACGTGTGGGTTACGTGGGGGTTCCGTTTACGGGAGGAGCCATGGAACATGCTACCAACATTGCCTATCCGCTTATGTGTATTGACGGTGCATTATCGTATGAAACCATGTATGCCCACGAACTTTCGCATCATTGGTTTGGCGATCTGATCACCTGTGCTACCGAGACGGATATGTGGATCAACGAGGGCTGGGCGAGTTACTGTGAAGATATAGCTACCGAAAGTCTTTACGGGAAAACCGCCTACAGGAATTATGTCCGCGACAATCATCTGTCGGTGGTGGAAGCAGCTCATATTATCGACAGCGGCTATAGAGCTGTTTACGGAATTCCCGGAGAATATACCTACGGCAACACCGTGTATCATCAGGGAGCCGATGTGGTTCACACCCTGAGAAATTATCTGGGCGACAGTTTGTTCTTTTCGTCGGTGAAAGCCATGCTCAACACCTACGCCATTAATAATATCTCAACGGTTCAGATGCGCGATTTTATGAGCAGCTACACCGGTGTGAACCTGAACGACTTTTTCGATGCATGGGTTTTCAACCCGGGCTTTCCTCATTTTGCTGTGGATTCGTTCAAAGTAACCCAAACTTCGCCGCAAACAAAGGTGAGGGTTTGGGTTCGTCAGCGGCTGGATCATGCGCCCGCATTTGCCAATTCAAACCGCGTGGAACTTACCTTCGGCAAGAACAACTGGCAGTTTGTGGCCGATACGCTTAATTTCTCGGGGCAATTCGGCACAAAAGAATTCACACTTCCTTTTGTTCCCGATTTTGTGATGATGGATTATAACGAAATGATCTCGGATGCCACTACCGATATGGCTCAGGTGATTAAAACCACCGGAACCAAAAGCTATCCGGCCTCTTTATGCGTTTTAAGCGTAACTTCCGTAACCGATTCGGCTCTGGTTCGCGTTGAACATAACTGGGTAGCCCCCGATCCGCTCAAAACCCCGAATCCCGATATCAAACGCCTTTCCGATTATCACTATTGGAAAGTGGATGGCATTTTCTCTGCCGGGTTTGTTACCAAAGGAAAACTGAAATATAGCAGAACCGTTAATTCCACAAGCGGAAACCTCGATAACATATTACTCCCAACAACTCAATCAGCAGATTCGCTACTATTACTTTACAGAAAATCTGTAGCCGACGATTGGGCAATTATTCCTTTCGTTAAATCCGGAACGTATAATGGAGGATATTTGGTAGTTGATACACTTCGCAGAGGAGAATATACTCTGGCTATAGGCACTCCTTATGTGGCTTCCGTCAACAAATACTCCAAACCGGGCGGGCAACTGAACATGTTCCCCAATCCTTCACAAAACTCGGTAACATTTTCATACAGCCTTTCCGAAAAAGCAACGATAAAGATATTTAATACTTCGGGCAAGGAGGTAGACAAAATCAACATTGATGCCAACCAACATAAAACAACCTGGGACAGCAGCAGTTTCAAATCGGGAACCTACGTGGTGCAATTGGTGTCGGAAAAAGGAAGCGTTCTGGACGATCAAAAACTGGTTTTAATTAAATGAAGCATTATCTCACTATAGTATTGTTTCTTCTGACGGCTTTTACGGCGTTTTCTCAAAATCAATACCAGATAAAACCCGAAAATGCCGATTGCAGCAAGCCCATCGAAATTAAAGATACGCTGTTCGGGCCAACCAATGCTCCCTCGGGCTTTGGCAGCGTGATGGAGGTTTCGGGCGACAAGCACAGCCTGTATGCTTTCGAAAAAGAACACAACACGGTTTGGTATTTTTTTAGGGCGAAGAACGATTGCCTGCTCGAACTGGATATCGTTCCGGTGAGCATCAACGACGACTACGATTTTGTGCTTTATAAATATACCGACAAAAACTTTTGTCAGGATGTGGCAGATAAAAAGATACAACCCGTGCGCACCTGCATCTCGCGCAACGATAAAACCAACGGCAGCAAAACAGGTTTATCGGCTGCGGCCACCGACGAATTCATCCATTCGGGCCCCGGCGCATCTTACAGCAAAGCCATAGCTGTCAGGAAAGGAGAGGTGTATTATCTGTGTGTCGACAATGTGTATCCCAACGGCAAAGGGCATACGGTGATATTGCACTATTCGGGTTGCAAGGCGCCCGTTGCAGTTCAAAAAACCCAGAGCAAAACGCAGGTGAAAACCACAACCACGGTTGCGCCAAAAAACACCATCGTCACGCTGAAAGTGGTGGATAAGGATACCCAAAAACCCATCAAGGCGAACCTGAAGATATTCGATAAAAACAAGAACGACACCATTCCGTTGTTTAAATACGACAGCGTGGCCACGTGCAAAGCCACGCTGCTTCCCAATGTTTCGTATGTGGTGAAAAGCGAGTCGGGAGGCTATTTCGATAATGCACGCGGTATTAAAACCCTTGCCACAGGCGACCCTATAACGATGAAGATCGATATGAGCAGCATCAAGGTGGGGCAGAACGTGGTGTTCGAAAACATTTTGTTTTACGCGGGCCGCGCCGATTTTTTGCCCGCGTCGCATGCCCCCCTCGAAGTGATAGCGGCCACCATGAAACGTAACCCAAAATTACAAATAGAGATACAGGGCCATGTCAACTGCCCGTCGACCGTCGACGGTTGCGACAAAATGCAGGAAGCCAACATGGAACTTTCTGTGAACCGCGCCAAGGCGGTTTACGATTATCTGGTTAAGGTGGGCATTATTGCCACGCGCATGACCTACAAAGGTTTCGGAGCTACCAAAATGATTTATCCCGATGCCCGCAGCGAAGATAAGATGGAGAAAAACCGCAGGGTTGAGATCGTGGTGACGGGAAAGTAAAGGAGTGAAGCCCCCTAGACGGGTAGGTACCAATGTAGGTCGATTCATGAATCGACCTACTTATTACACCAATCATTTCAATGTAGAAAGACGTATTGTATACGCCCAGGTTATAAAAATTATTCCTACTAATCAGCTTAATCACCAAGGATCAGGCTAAACACACAAACCTTGTTAAATGAAATTAAATGAAAAATAATCATTCTCAAATTAAAAATAATATCTTTATATCGTAGAAATTATTAACCAATAAAATGAATTAACATGAAAAAGATCTTTTTCGTCATAATGTTAGCCTCGGCTTTTTTAGCATCCGGCCAAAAAAAAAACGATAAAATTAATGATGTTGCTGCAAAAGCTGATCTGGTGAAAGCTTTGGATCAATTCTACCTGGCATACAACAACAAGGATATTAAAGCATTTACAGCGTTCCTGACAGAAGATGGCCTTTATTGCGGAACCGACCCAAAAGAATTTTGGGACAAAGCCACTTATTCAAAACTAATGGGTGAAACTTTTGCGGATCCGTCGTTTATCCCCAATTTAAAAATCGACAAACGCGAAATCCGTTTTTATAATAATGGAACTACAGCAATAGTTGTCGACCAATTCTTTATGGACTTCTCCACACAAATTCCGTTGCGCCAGGTACTTCATTTTACAAAAACCGACAAAAAATGGTTGTGCAGTTTTTCCAATACTTCGTTTATTCCCAATAACGAGGATGTTGATAAAATACTGGAAGCAGTAAAAACAAAATAAAACTTCGATTATGAAAAAGTTATTATTATTAGTTATCGTTTTGTTCAGCCTGGGTCTTCAGGCTCAGACAACATTAACCATTAATACTACCTCAGGTGGCAGCCTGCGCAGTAAATTTATCATTAATTCGTACGATACCAATGCTTTAATCAATCTAACCATTACCGGAGTGCTGGATGCACAGGATTTTCGATTTATGCGCGATGGTTTAACCTCACTGGCAGTTCTCGACATAAGCGGAGCAAACATTGTTCCCTATGCGGGTCCAAACGGACCCATGGTGGGAGCACCAACCGGTTTTTATCCGGCCAACGAATTGCCCTATTGTGCTTTTTTCGATTCTCAGTTTACTCATCACGGCAAACCCACACTTACTTCGGTTATACTTCCCAACACATTAAAAAATATTGGTAACTATTCATTACAGGATTGTTTCTCATTGGCTTCGGTAACTATTCCAACATCCCTGGATACCATTAAACCGTATGCTTTCCATTTTGATACTGCCCTGATAAATACCAATATCCCGGCTGGTGTTGACATTATTATGGAAGGTGCTTTTCAGATAACAGGAGGGGTTGTGGTTGATGCCGGCAATCCGAACTATTCGAGCCTCGATGGCGTTTTGTTCAACAAAAACAAAACGGTACTAATATGTTGTCCGTTTTCGAAATATACCTATACCATACCTGCTTCGGTCGACACGCTAGGCTTTGAATCATTTTATGGATGCAGGCATCTGGCATCGGTTAACATTCCGGCAACAGTCGATTATATATCGTATGGAACCTTTTCGGGCAGCGGATTGGTTTCGGTTACAGTGCCGTCGTCAGTTTCAAGAATCGAAGATAACGTTTTCTTTTTCTGTCAAAAACTAACTTTGGCAAATCTTCCGAATACAATTACATACATTGGCTTTGGAGCATTTTATGGCTGTATTACATTACCTTCTATTGACATCCCCTCGAGTGTCGATACCATTCAACCCATGTGTTTCTATGCCGACAGTGCTTTGATATCAGTTACGCTGCATCAGGGTATAAAATATATTGGACTTGCAACATTTCAGGCATGCAGCCATCTGACATCCATAAATATTCCTACATCTTTGACATCCCTATCTTCCGACCTGTTCTTTTATTGCAAAAGTTTACCCACCATCACCATACCTTCTACAATAACCTCAATAGGAAGTGCTGCATTTGCAAAATGCTATGCACTATCATCTATTTATGCGGGTTCGCCTATCCCCGTAAATATATCATCTTCCCCCACTGTTTTTATGGGAGTTGACATCAACACCTGTATACTTTATGTTCCCATAGGTTCGGTTAGCCTTTACGAATCGGCCAACCAATGGAAAGCTTTCAACATCATGCAGGAATATGATTTTGGAATAAATACGACAACGGCAGAGGGATTCAAAGTGTTTGTTAAAAATTGCAATTTAAATATTTGGGAGATACATTACGGAGAAAACATTGCTATTTATACAATTCAAGGCGTTGAACTGTTTAATAAAAAAGTTGCTACCAACAGGCTTGTTTTCGAATTGCCTTCCAAAGGAATTTACATAGTAAAGGTTGGAAAAATGACTTGTAAGGTAATTGCGACATAACAGCAACCTAAATTAATTTGCATAAACGGAATGCCCGATCATGTTCATATATTGGCTGGGGTTCGACCTGCACAATCTATCTCAGATTTAATACAGCATATAAAAGGTAGTTCATCAAAGTGGATTAACGAAAAAAGATTGGTTACAGGAAAATTTGAATGGCAGGAAGGCTATGGAGCATTTTCTTGTGGGAAATCACAAATAAAAGAGGTGATAAACTATATTGAAAATCAGGAACAACATCATAAAAAAAATCATTTATTGAGGAATACCGTGATTTTTTAAAAGCATTTGAAATTGATTTTGATGAACGATTCATTTTTAAGAATTTAATTCGATATTGCGTCCCTGACGGGACTTTGAACCAAGAGGGTGGGAAATGTTTTCTACCAAACACCCTTTTCTCTTTTCACCCTCAAAACGTTATGCAAAAAATAATATCACTATTTGAAATTTTGTAATAAATATTTTTTTACTTTTGATACAATACAAAAAGTATGATAGCAGTCAAACATATACGCACAAAAAAGGGTTGGTTTATTTGATTTTATCATACCTATAAACAAGTTGAACTAAACCGCTTCCAGCGGCAGCCATTCATGACAGCCAACAACA
>Ga0114951_10004329_pt1 | contig 13934 bp, 9 predicted proteins | sample AM7aDNAmetaG_FD_88677 | JGI IMG/M metagenome (GOLD analysis project Ga0114951, IMG submission 88677) | Freshwater microbial communities from Finland to study Microbial Dark Matter (Phase II) - AM7a DNA metaG | ecosystem: Environmental > Aquatic > Freshwater > Lake | place: Finland: Lake Alinen...
CCACGTGCACGCGCTCCGCCTCGTCAATCGTCTTGGTGTTGTCCACGAAGTGCGGGCAGGCGATGGTGGGTTTCAGCTTCGCCGCGTCGATCTCGATGACGCGTTCGTAGACGGCGTCCTTGTCCGGGGTGAGGTCGGGGAACTTGTGGTCGCGTCCATGCTCGCGCAGCCAGGCGTGGGTGATCTCGTCCGGCTCGATCAGGCCGACTTTCGCGCCGCATTCGACGGCCATGTTGGACAGCGTGATGCGCGCGTGCATCGGCAAGGCGCGGATCGTGCCGCCGCCGAGTTCGAGCGCCTCATAGTTCGCGCCGTCCGCGCCGATCTTTCCGATGATATGAAGCATGAGGTCCTTGGAATAGACCCCCTTGGGGAAGGGGCCTTCGACGCGGATTTTGACCGTCTCCGGGCAGCGCAGCCAGGTCTTGCCAAGGCCGAAGGCGACGGCGATGTCCGTGCTGCCCATGCCGGTGGCGAAGGTGCACAGCGCCCCGCCGGTGCAGGTGTGGCTGTCGGCGGCGACGACCACGTCGCCGGGGTTGACGTATTTCTCAAAAACGATGCTGTGCGAGATGCCCCGGCCGATTTCGGAGAACTGCACGCCGGTCTCCCGGGCGAACTCGCGCAGGAACTTGTGGTCGTTGCTCAGTTCGCGGCGCGGGCTGGGGCTGGCGTGGTCCACGAAGAGAATCTTCTTCTCCGGCTTGTGCGCCGCCTTGAACCCCATCGCCTTGAACTGGCGGCAGGCCAGCGGCCCGGTGCCGTCCTGCACGTAGGCCAGGTCCACGTCCACCACGGCGAACTCGCCCGCCTTCATCGGCACGCCGGCGTGCGCGCTGAGGATCTTCTCGGAGATAGTCCTTCCCAACGGTCATTCCTTTGCGCAAAGGGATCCCGACTTCGGAGTTGATGATGAATTCTAACAGAGGAACGCGGAAAGAGGCAAGCGAACGGACAATTTGCGATTACTGAATACTGATTACTGATTTGCGATTTCACGGCCCCTGCAAACGGAGTGTGCTTGGCGCGCCAGCGCAATCCGGAAATCAGTATTCAGTAATCGCAAATCGTCGTGCCATAAAGTCTTGACGGTTTCCGCCGGACGCGGTAGCATTGGCCGCGGAAGATGCCGCCGGAGAAGGGGCATTGCATCGGTTGTCCGTTGACGGCATGTGAGGAGCGGCCTGACAATGGAGCCAAAAGCTTTCGACGTACTCCGGCTCGTCTTTCTGCTGGTTACTCTCGGCACCGCCGCTTTTTTCGTCCTTGCAAAATGCCGTGCGCCGCGCTGGCTAAAGCAGCGCAAGGCCGTTGCCTTCCTCGTCATGTATCTCGTCATCATATTCATAGGGGTTGCCTACCTCTATTGCTGTAGAGAGGAGTCGCGTTTTGACGGGCGCAGTCTGGGACTTGGTCCCTTATTCCTGATGCTCTTCTTCGGGCCGGGACAAATTATTGGCAGTCTCATTGGTTACTGCACAAACGGGGCATCAAGTTCGTTCAATCCGGGGATAATAGTCGAAGGCGTTACACTCATCGTTTATGTGCTGGCTGGCGCGCTTGCCTTCCGGTTCAGTGCGAAGGAGCTTTCTTCTGAGGGGATCAAGAGAGGGCTAGCAGGCTGGTTGGCCTTCGCCAGCGTCTATGTGACCCCATTTCCCGGGGTTGTTCTTTCTTACGACCGCGGCTCATTTAACGAAGCATGTGCTATCACCGTATTCACGCTCTTTATTCTGGCTATCCTCGCAGTGTGCTTCTGCTTTCTAGCGAGGCGATATGCGCCGCTCTTTTGGGTCGTCTTAAGCTTGCTGCTTTTCGGGTTGTTGATGCCAGGCTGACGCACTTGCTGTCGGCCGCTCCCGTGCGCTTCTTATCCCCGCCAAAACCGTTTCCAGCAGACTCTTGACGCCTCCCGCCGGACTCGGTAGCATGAGGCCACAGCGAGTCTTGGACGAAGGAGTGCCGATGGCGACGGAGCGCGAGGAACTGGCAGGGCTGATCGGCTCGATGGTCGTTGTAGATACCCGAAGCCCCGTCGTTTACGTCGGTGTGCTCAAAGAGTGGGGGGATAACTTCGTCACCCTGGCCGACGTGGACGTGCATGATGTTTCCGAGGGGCGCTCCGGGAAGGAGTTGTACGTGCTGGAGGCCCGCCGCACCGGAATCCAAAAGAACCGCCGCGAGGTGCTCATCCGCAAGGACGTGGTGCTGAGCCTCTCCCGCGTCGAGGACGTGCTGGCATACTGAGGTGAACTTGCCGACTTGCCGTCTGCTGGTGGATGCCGACGCTTGTCCCGTGCGGCGCGAAGCCGAGCGCGCCGCAGAGCGCTTCAGTTGTCCCCTCATCCTGTTTGCCAACTCCTCCCAGAAGCTTGCCGGCGATCCGATGTGCGGGCTCGATTCCCGGAGGCCGCATGTGGCGCGGACTATCCAGTCCGCGTCCCGCGCCGCAGGCGCGGGAGAGAAAGCGGAAGGAACGCACGATGATCGCGGGTTGGATAACCCGCGCCACTCTCGGATGGTGTTTGCAGGCGACGGTCCTGATGCGACGGACTTCCGCCTCTTTGAAGAATGCCGCTCCGCCGATCTGGTGATCACCGACGATCTCGGCCTCGCCGCCCTTGCGCTGAGCAAAGGCGCGCGGGCGCTTTCCTCGCGCGGGCGCGTCTATCGCAACGAGGAGATGCCCGCGCTTCTGGCCGGCCGTCACGGCGCGCGCAAGGCGCGGCGCGCCGGGCGGCGCACCCGGGGCCCCAGCCCCTTCACCGACGCCGACCGCCGCCGCTTCGTCCAGGCGCTTGACGCGCTTCTCTCTTCTCCCTTTCACCCCAAGGAGCCCGAATGAAGAAGAGCTTTGTCCTCGACACGAACGTCCTCCTGCACAATGCCGCGGCGCTTGAGGCGTTCGCCGACAACGAGGTGGTCATCGCCATTGACGTGATCGAGGAGTTGGACCATTTCAAGGCGCAGAACAACGAGCTCGGCCGGAACGCGCGCTACGCCATCCGCGAGCTCGACCGCCTGCGCCTGGAGGGGAGCCTGCGCGAAGGGGTGCCGATGGGGGTCAGCGGCGGCTCCGTGCGCGTCGTGCTCGAACCCGGCTCGCTGGCCGGGACGGGCCTTTCCGCCGACGTGCCGGACAACCGGATCATCGGCGTGGCCTACGCCCTCATGCGCAAGGGGCAGCCGGTGGTCTTCGTCTCCAAGGACATCAACGCCCGCATCAAGTCCGACGCGCTGGGCATCAAGACGATGGACTTCGAGAAGGAGAAGGTGGACATCGACACCCTGTACACCGGCTGGACGGAGCAGAAGGTGCGCGGGGACCTGATCGACCAGCTCTATGGCCACAAGGCGATTGCGCGCGACCTGCTGGGCATCGAGATGTACCCCAACCAGTTCGCCGTCTTGCGCGATGAGAACAACCCGAAGCACACGGCGATGGCGCGCTGCACCCCGGACGGCAAGAGCGTGATGCTCCTGCGCAACGGCGAGAACAAGCCGATGGGGATCGGCGCGCGCAACATGGAGCAGCGCATGGCGCTGGACATCCTCATGGATGAGGAGGTGGAACTGATCACGCTGGTCGGGCGCGCCGGCACCGGCAAGACGCTGCTGGCGCTGGCGGCGGGGCTGGCGCAGGTGGTGCACGAGCCGCGCTATGAGAAGGTGCTGGTGAGCCGACCCATCATGCCGCTTGGGCGCGACATCGGTTACCTTCCCGGCTCCAAGGAAGAGAAGCTCGGCCACTGGATGCTCCCCATCTACGACAACCTGGCTTACCTGCTCACCGTGAAAGGGGCGCGCGGCGAGATCGGCAAGAAGGTGGAGGAGTACGTGCGCAGCGGCGTGATTGAACTGGAAGCGCTCACCTACATCCGCGGGCGCAGCATCCCCCGGCAGTTCATGATCGTGGATGAAGCGCAGAACCTCACCCCCCACGAGGTCAAGACGATCATCAGCCGCGCCGGCGAGGACACCAAGATCGTCCTGACCGGCGACCCGTACCAGATCGACAACCCCTACCTCGACGCCAGCAGCAACGGCCTGACCTACACCGCCGAGCGGCTCAAGGGGAAGTCCGTCTTCGGCCACATCACCCTCACCCGCTCCGAGCGCAGCGGCCTGGCCAGCCTCGCGGCGGAAGAGCTGTAGCTACTAAGGAGCAATTCATGGAAAAGGCCATTGTCATCAGGCTGCATGCTGACTTCGAGGAAATGGTCCGCAAGGATCCTGAGAGTGGGACGGAATTCTGGTGTGCGCGGGACCTGCAACGCCTGCTTGGGTACGCCGAGTGGCGGAACTTTGCGAAGGTGATTGATAAGGCCATAACGGCTTGCCAGAACGCCGGTTACGATCCGCGCCACCATTTTGTTGATGTCAACAAAATGGTGGCGCTGGGATCGGGCGGCCAGAGGCAAATCGAAGACATTGGTTTGACGCGCTATGCCTGCTATCTCATCGCTCAAAACGGCGACCCTGCGAAGGAAGAGATTGCCTTCGCCCAGACTTATTTTGCCGTGCAGACGCGAAAGCAGGAGATCATCGAGAAGCGACTGGCTGAAGTGGAACGCGTCAGCGCTCGCAAGAAGTTAAGCCATTCGGAAAAAGAATTATCCGGTATCATCTTCGAGCGTCTTAGAGACAATGAGAGTTTCGGACGCATTCGCAGCAAAGGGGACATGGCGCTCTTTGGTGGGCGCACCACGCAAGACATGAAGCGCAAGCTGACCGTGCCTAAAGGCCGCGCCTTGGCCGACTATCTGCCGACCATTACCATCAAGGCCAAGGACTTTGCGAACGAAATTACGAACTTCAACATCAAACAGAATGACCTCGGAACAGAAAAAGGAATCACCGGCGAGCATGTCAAGAACAACCGGGAAGTCCGCCGGCTGCTCGTGGACCGAGGGATTGTGCCTGAGGCTCTGCCGCCTGTCGAGGACGTCAAGAAGACCGAGCGCCGTCTCAAGTCGGAACAGAAACAATTGCATCGCGAAGCGAAGCCTCTGGAAGGCTCGGTGGAAGAGCTGTAGCGGTTGCGGAATGCGGATTGGCGGACGGCGGCTTGCCCGGTGGGCGTCCCAAGATATCTGGACGAGGAGCGATGAAGAGAGTGACGATTGCGTGGTGTGGACTCGCCCTTGTGCTCTTGGCGGCGACGGCCGGTCTCTGCTATTACGGGGTTTATTGGCGACCGCATCAGAAACGGACGTTTGATGACATGGCGTGGTGGAAAGTGGCGACGGTAGAGGATCAGCGAATTCTCTGCCATCGCATCATAACTCATGGAATTGGAGGTCCCCACGACGCCTTTCTCCACTTGAGTTCAATTGGAGACAAGGAGTCGGTCCCAATTCTAATCAGCTCACTTCGTCGGCGGGTGCGACCGGACCAGGACGAGCTTGAATGCACTGACTTACACTGTATTGAGGCGCTGCGCAGTCTGACCGGCGAAGATTACGGAGCGGATTACCGTAAATGGGAGCAATGGTGGCGATCAACGGGCAGAAACCTGCCCAACGAGAACTTCCACAGTAGGCCAGCCCCCAATGAATCGAAAGCGCCTTCAAATCCGCCGCCGAGCGCGGGAGCTACCTCACCCGCTCCGCAGTGAACTCATGCGTTCGTCATGCATCCAGCCGTTTGACTTGCCCTCGCGCGCTTTAGGATAATTCACTACTTGCATAGTCCAGGAGCCTGACACAAAGGAAGGCCGTTGACGAAGCGCCATGATCTGCCCGCGGAGAAGCTGGCCGAATTGGGCATCTCCTCCGAGGAATGGGATTCTGTCTACCGCATCGCGCGGGAGCGACCGGAGGACTGCGCCTGGCGGGTGCTCACGCCGGGGCAATGGGTCGCTCTGGCGGCGCTGCTGATCCTCCTGGGCGTCGGCCTCGCGCTGGACCATGCCGCGACCCTCACGATCCTGAACGGCCTCTTCGTCGCCTTCTTCCTCGTCCTGGTCTTCTACAAGCTCGTGCTGATCCACCTCTCGCTGGGGCGGCCGCGCGAGTTCCGCATTACCCCCGAGCAGGTCGACTCGCTCGACGACGCCACCCTCCCGCTCTACACCATTCTGGTTCCGCTCTACCGCGAGACGGAATCCATCCCGCGCCTGCTCTCCGGGCTGGAGGCGCTGGACTACCCGAAGGAGAAGCTGCAAGTGCTGCTGCTCCTGGAGGAGGATGACCCGGCGACCATCGAGGCCGCGCGCGCGCGCGATCTCCCCCCGTACGTCCGCCCGCTGGTGGCGCCCAACAGTTTCCCGAAAACCAAGCCGAAGGCGTGCAACCTGGGGTTGGCGCGCGCGGCGGGGGAGTTCGTGGTGGTCTACGACGCCGAGGACCGCCCCGAGCCCGACCAACTCAAGAAGGCCCTCTACGCCTTCCGCCAGTGCGGGAGCGAGATGGTCTGCCTCCAGGCCAAGCTGAATTTCTTCAACCAGCGGCAGAACGTCCTGACCCGGCTGTTCACGCTGGAGTACAGCATGTGGTTCGACCTCTTCCTCCCCGGGATCGACGACCTCCACGCCCCCGTCCCGCTGGGGGGCACCAGCAACCATTTCCGCACCGAAGCGCTGCGCCGCCTCGGCGGGTGGGACCCGTACAACGTCACCGAGGACTGCGACCTCGGCCTGCGCATCGCGCGCGAAGGGCTTGAGACGCGCATCCTCGATAGCACCACCTGGGAGGAGGCCTGCAGCGACTCCGGCTTCTGGATCCGCCAGCGCAGCCGGTGGGTCAAGGGGTACGTGCAGACCTACCTGGTCACCATGCGCCATCCCACGCGGCTGGCGCGGCGCATCGGGCTGGTGCGGTCGATCGGCTTCCACCTCATGGTCGGCGGCACGCCGCTCTCGCTGCTGATCTGCCCGCTTTACTGGATCCTCACGCTGCTCTGGTTCGTCTTCCGCTGGCAGGCGGTGGCGGAGTACTTCCCATTCCCCATCATCCTGTGGGGGCTGGTCTGCCTGTTCGCGGGGAACTTCATCTTCATCTATGCCACGCTCCTGGCGGCGTACCGGCGCGGCTACTACGACCTCGTCAAGTACGCCCTGCTGGCCCCCGTCTACTGGGTGCTGATGAGCATCGGCGCCTGGAAAGGCTGCCTGCAACTCATCACCCGCCCCAACTACTGGGAGAAGACGAAGCACGGGTTCGACCTCGCGGCGCACTACGTCGAGCCGGCGGAGCAGAAGGGGGGGCAGGCGCCATGAGTCGCAGATGGATGCTGCTCTTCCTGCTGCTCGTTCTGATCGGCGCGGCGGCGGGCCGGACCGCGCTGCGGCGCGCGCCGGAGTTCAGCCGCGAAGCCGTCATCCGAACCGGCGTCGCCAACGACCTGCTGATCGGCGAAGCGCGCGGGCGGCAGGGCCTCATCGGCTCGCTCTATTGGGCGCCGCTCCCCACGCTGCTGGCCATGCCGCTCATCCGGCTCCCTGCCCCGTTCGGCGGGGAATGGGCGTTCGTCGTCATGGCGATGCTCGCCGCCGCGTTCCTCTGCGCCTTCCTGGCCGTCTGGCTGCGCCGCACCGGCCTGCCTGCGCTGGCGGCCGCGGCGGTGGCGACGGCGCTCTTCTGCAGTCCCCCCATCCTTCAGCCGCTGCTGCAGGGATCGAGTGCGCCGCTCTTCGGCCTGCTGACCATGGCCGGCGTCATCTTCCTGCTGCACTGGTGGGAGAGCGGCGAACTGCGCAGCCTGGCGTACCTGTCCCTCACCGTCATGCTCGTGATGCTCACGCGCTATCAGGGGGCGCTGCTGTTCCTGCTCGCGCTGGCGGTCGTCCTGCTCCACCTCCGGCTCAGCCGCAAGCGCCCGCACTACGCCGAGGCGACGCTGACCGTCTTCGTCACGCCGCCGCTCTACGCCCTGGCGACATGGGCCGTCGCCAACTGGCTCATCATGGGCGACCCGTTCTACTTCCTCCGCGGGCTCGCGGTGAACCGGCAGACCGGGAGCGACTGGCTCGCCCTCCTCACCGACGGCTGCGACTGGCCCTGCGCGCTTTGCCTCTCGCTCGTGCCGCTGCTGGCGTGGCTGGTCGCGCGGCTCCTGCCGCAGCAGCGCGCGCTCTGGACGCGCCTCCCCGTCTTCGCCGCCGCCCTGCTGCTCTGGTCCGGCAAAGTGGAATGCGCGTCGCTGCGAGTCACCCCCGCCGACCGCGAGTTGCCGCAGGTGGTGAGCTATCTGAACGCCGAACATCAGGGGGACTGGATCGTCGTCGCCGGCTATCGCGGCTACGAGGTCGCGCGCCTCATGCGCGACAACGGGGGGGCCGGCCTCCAGCACTCCCTGAGCTTCTACCTCGACCAGGTGCTCGAACGAACCCACAGCCGGCGCGTCTTCCTGCTCATCCCCCAGCCGCAGGGCGCCGACCGCTGGGAGGACATCAACATGCGCTACCCGGACCTGTTCGACACCGACGCCACCTTCACCAGCCACGAGAAATCCTGGCCGCACTGGCGGCTCGTGCGCATCGTGCGGCTCGACGAGGCGGACTTCAGCGACATCATCTTCCGCGAGGGAAGGTGAACGGCAAGCCGGGGGCAACGACGGGGTTGGCCGGACAGAGCGCTCAGGCGGCCGCGGCGCGCCTCCTTCGTAAATGGGCGGTCATCGCGAGGGAGCGCCGCGATGGGGGGTGTTGGGGCACGGAAGGTCGTCGGCGCGGACGTGGCGATCTTCCAGTTTGACAACCCGTGAGAGGGAGAGGGTGCCCCGTGCGCGCTGGCGGGTTTGGAAACTGGAAGATCGCCACAGTCGGCGCGGTGGCCGGACAGAGTGCTCAGGCGGCTGTGGCGCGCCTCCTTCGCAATGACAACACCCCCCGCCGGAGTGGACCTCTGCCCGGACCGCCATTCGCAAATCATCCCTTCCGCTCCCGCTTTCTCTGCTTCATGTACGCCTCCAGCATCTCCGACATCGTCATCTCCTCCAGGGGCCTCTCCTGCGAAACGTCCCCTTCCCTCCCCTCCTTCTCATCATCCCGCAGGTGCAGGCGGCACAAGGCCACCTGCGCGGCGACCTTCCCCTCCGCCGCCGACTCCAGCAGCAGCGCGCGCACCCGCCCGCGGAAAAGCATCGCGCCCTGCCGCAACTGCCGCGCGAAGCGCCGGTGAAGCAGCTCCTCGGAAACATTCAGCGCCCCCGCGATCTCCTCATGCGTACACCCCACCTGCGCCAACTGCAAAACCTGCTGCGAAAAACTCGGAGGCGGCCCCGTCCTCCGCCCGGGCCCTCTCCGGCCCGAACCAGCCCTCTCCTCAACACCCCGCCCTCGGCTCCCCATCTTCTGCATGGTTCCCTCTCCCTTCTGTCCCTCTTTCGTTCTGCATCCTCAAGTGCGCACTGCGCACTCTGCATTCCGGACAGACTGCTCCCCCTCGTGCTCGTCGGCCAGTTGCCGGCAGCCGTCCATCCGGGTGCGTCTGGTGCGTCGGTGAGTCGGTGCGTCCGTGCGTCGGGTGCGTCAGGTCCGTCCGTGCGTCCATGCATCGGGCGCGTCATCGGACAGACCGGCTGCCGGCAACTCGCCTTCCGCAGGAAACCCGCCTCCGGAAGGCGAGCCTCCACCAGGACCACGAGCATACCGTGCCGCCTGCCCCACGCGGCGGCATCCAACTCTATAACACACCCCACTGACAAACCGCCCGCCATTCACCCCCAGCCCCTTCTTCTTCCTCGCGTTGTCCATCCCCTCCATATCGTCCATTTCGCCCTGTCACCGTCCCCCTTGTCCTCCTTGCAGTCCTTGTCGTCCTTGCCGTTTCCGTACTGCGAATTCCCCACAGCTTGCGCTCTCGCCGCCCCTCTCCACAACAAAATGGGTCTTCAGAAAGCCCCGCCTGCATCCCTCCAGAACAAAAAAACCTTGCGAAGGTCCGGGGGCCGGTGGGGACACAATACTTTCCAAAGGAAAGTTTTGTGTCCCCACCTCGACCGCGGGAAGAACGACACGCTGCCACAATACGTTCCAAAGGAAAGTCTTGTCCCCACCTCGACCAGTCCGCGCCGCTTGCCGACTTGTGAACCAGCTTTGCCCTGTTGAAACCATTCTGCGAACCCCCGCAGGGGGTGACGGATTGTAGCCCACGGCGAGCGAAGCGAGTCGTGGGGACCGACACGCCTTGGCAGTGAAGAGCCCCCGAAGGGGGCGACGGAACTGTGACGGGATGGTCCGTCGCCCCCTTCGGGGGCTCAAGAGGCAGGCACGACTCCGCCCCACGACTCGCTTCGCTCGCCGTGGGCTAAAGTCCGTCGCCCCCTTCGCGGCCTAACAGCGCCGGTGGGGACACAATACTTTCCAAAGGAAAGTCTCGTGTCCCCACCTCGACCAGTCCGCGCCACTTGCCGAGTTGTGAAACAGCTTTGCCCTGTTGAAACCATTCTGCGAACCCCCGCAGGGGGTGACGGATTGTAGCCCACGGCGAGCGAAGCGAGTCGTGGGGACCGACGCGCCTTGGCAGTGAAGAGCCCCCGAAGGGGGCGACGGACCCTTGGCGGGAGGCTCCGTCGCCCCCTTCGGGGGCTCAAGAGGCAGGTACGACTCCGCTGTTATCTGTTTGTAGGGGCGGAGCATGCTGCGCCCTCAATGTGGCACAGCCGCCCTTGGCTGAGAGGAATGTGGTGCCGCTGCCCCCGCCCGTGACTTGCCGCCTCGCGTACGCTCCGGCCGGGACGCCGGGATATTAGCCTAGCACTTCAGTGTTGAGGAAACCTGCGCGCTGAGAAGTCCGCAGTGGGAGCGCGCTTTCCTACGTCGTCTTCATCAGTGGAAAAGCGTGGACTAACCAAGGAAAACGCGTATCAGCTAACATGGCCTTCTCCTTATCTTCGTAGAGATCAACCAGAAAACGGTCCATTCCATCGAAGAAAGCCTTCGCTAGTCCCTCGATTGACACAATAACCAACTCGCCTGAGAGATTCGAGTTACACACAACCTCTGGAACGCATCTGTCAGCATACCCGACTTGGCGGCACTTTCCTTTCCGACTCAGTTTGGATCGCGTGCTGAAACTGTGGAGCATTCCACATCGCGCTCCATAAAGTTCGATCCCGGACAACTGGTTTGCGCACGGGAATTTGACGTAGCGCTCCGCCCATTTGATGAAATCTTCGGGCAGGACGTCCTCTCGACACCGAGGCATTCCGATATATGCCATCGTATCAATGCCAGATAGAATGAGGACAACCGCGGATCCATAGCAATTGTTCTCAATGGCAATTCGGATGCCACGGCGAATCCCATTATGAATTACGTTGATGATGGGGTCGTTGTTTAGGTCCGTCATAATGGCCCTTGCTGGCGGTCTGTTTCCGCATCCATCCACGGCCTTGATTGCCGTTGCCGTAATCCTCTCTCGCCGTTCTCCGTGCTTCCGTGTCTCCGCGGTGAAGCCTGCCCTACGCCAGCTTCTTCGCCAACTGCTCTTCCAGAATATCCTTCACCGTCAGCGGGATGATGATTTTCCCGGTCTTGCGGAAGAAGGCGTCGGCTTCGGTGAGGGCGTCGCTGCTGTAGTCGAAGGCGACGAAGAAGCCCTTCTTGCGGTCCTCGCGCATCATCACCGCCTCGAAGGAATCGATCTCAGGCCGCCCCGCCTTCTCCTTCTGCTTCACCTGGATGGGGTACCAGTCATCCATGAAATCGAGTTCGCCCGCCTTGGCCCCGGCCTTCTTGGGCAGGGCGGAGACGGGGTAAATGCGCCCGTCGATCCCGTGGTCGCCCACCTGCGCCTTGTTCGGAATGCCGCCGATGGCGATAACAGCCCAGTTCTCGAACTCGAAGGGGGGAAGTTGGTGGAGTTGCTCGACCGACCACGGGAGGCCGCGCACCACGAGCCCGCGCCCGATGCGCCAGAGGTCTTCATCCTCGCGCACCTTGCACACGTCGCGCAGCCGCTTGGCCATCACGCGGCAGGCCGTCGGGGAAATGTCGATCCCGATCCACTGCCGCCCCAGCGTCTCCGCCGCCACCAGCGCCGTCCCGCAACCGCAGAAGGCGTCGAGGACGATGTCGTTCGGGTTGCTGCTGGCGTTGATGATGCGCTCAAGAAGAGCAAGCGGCTTTTGAGTTGGGTATCCGAGGCGTTCACCACCCCGGCTTATTCCGCGAAGCATCCCTATATCGTCCCACCAGCTTTGTAGAGGCACGCCTTTGCTCTCATCGAGGTATCTCTTCTGATAGACCATGCCCGACTTGGAGTAGGCCAATCGTCCCTCGCGCTCTAAACGCTCCATGTTTTCCTTGCTGTAGCGCCAAGCGCGAGTTACCCCTTTCCATTCATAAACTGGACAGCCCTTTGCCGCCCCACCCGGCCCTGTCACATCTGCCATGTTATAGTGTCGGCCAGTTCCTTCCTCTACGTTGCGGTACCAATTCTCTACCGTAGATTCAGGCAGGGGATTATAGAGCGTGTTGAATACGTACTTCTGCGTCTTCGTGTAGAAGAAGATCGAGTCATGCACACGCCCATAATGCTTAGCGCCCTGTTTTGAATCGCTATGTGCGTCAGCGCGTTTCCACACAATCTCATTCTGAAACTGATTCTCTCCGAAAATCTGATCCAGCATGACCTTGACGTAATGCGAGGCGTGCCAATCGCAGTGGTAGTAGAAGGAGCCGGTGGGTTTGAGGACGCGGTGCAGTTCCACGCAGCGCGGGCGCATGAACTCGATGTACGCCTGCGTGCTGGCGTGGCGGTCCTCGAAGGAGCGCTTCTCCTTCGTCTCCCCCCAGAACACCTCGTAATTGCGGTTGGAGTTGAACGGCGGGTCGATGTAGATCAGGTCCACGCAGCCGTCCGGGAGCTTCTTCAACTGCTCCAGATTGTCGCCGCAGTAGATCACGCGCGTGTCAATCAGGGCGGAGGGCTTGCCCGCCGGCTGTGTGGCGGGCTTGCTGCGAGCGGACCGTGTGGGGACGGGCTTCAGCCCGTCCGGAGGTGCAGGGGAAACGGGGTCGGGCTGCTTTTCCGCGCTCGGAAAAGATGCCTGACCCCGTTTCCCCGCCGTGGATGATTTGTCGCAGGGGGTTGCGCTCTCTCGGCCTTTCGGAGATTTCTTTGCCATCTTTTCCTGCCGCCTGGGAACAGGGAATGCGCCAACGCGCTCCATTATGCGGGGCGGCGGGGGAAAGTCAAGGGACGGAATGCAGAATGCGCGGCGGGGCCGGTGGGGGCCGGTGGGGACACAGTACTTTCCAAAGGAAAGTTTTGTGTCCCCACCTCGACCGCGGGAAGAACGACACGCTGCCACAATACTTTCCAAAGGAAAGTTTTCTGTCCCCACCTCGACCAGTCCGCGCCGCTTGCCGACTTGTGAAACAGCTTTGCCCTGTTGAAACCATTCTGCGAACCCCCGCAGGGGGTGACGGATTGTAGCCCACGGCGAGCGAAGCGAGTCGTGGGAACCGACACGCCTTGGCAGTGAAGAGCCCCCGAAGGGGGCGACGGAACCGTGACGGGATGGTCCGTCGCCCTCTTCGGGGGCTCAAGAGGCAGGCACGACTCCGCCCCACTCAGGCGTCCGCGGCGCGCTTCGTTCGCAATTGGGCGGTCATCGCGAGGGAGCGCCGCGATGGGGGGTGTTGGCGCACGGGAGGTTGTCGGCGCGGACGTGGCGATCTTCCTTTTTGACAACCCGTGAGAGGGAGAGGGTGCCCCGTGCGCGCGTGGCGGGTTTGGAAACTGGAAGATTGCCGCAGTCGGCGCGGTGGCTGGACAGAGCGCTCAGGCGTCCGTGACGCGCCTCCTTCGCCATGACGATGATAATGGGCATCCGGTCAGAACAAAAAACCTTGCGAAGGACTAGAGCATATTAACATTTTACACCTACGTTGCAGTGACGAAAAAAGCCCTGGCTGTCCTGCGGCGTAACGGCGTCGAGCGCTGAGGCGATGGCTGTCAAAAGCGCGTCATGCGTTCGAGCGC
>Ga0114951_10004331_pt1 | contig 13930 bp, 11 predicted proteins | sample AM7aDNAmetaG_FD_88677 | JGI IMG/M metagenome (GOLD analysis project Ga0114951, IMG submission 88677) | Freshwater microbial communities from Finland to study Microbial Dark Matter (Phase II) - AM7a DNA metaG | ecosystem: Environmental > Aquatic > Freshwater > Lake | place: Finland: Lake Alinen...
ACGCCCAAGTCGTCTACCTGGAAAAAGAAGAGCCCAACAAGGATAACCCGCTCTCGGTCGCCATCGCCATGCAATACAACGACGGCTATGCCGAGAACCTGCACTCCTTCGCCAATAACATCAACACGCCCGGCGGCGGAACGCACCTTTCGGGCTTCAAGACCGCCCTCACCCGTACGCTCAATCAATACGCCAAGAACAACAACATTGTGAAGGACGAAAAAGACCTGCCCAACGGCGACGACCTCCGCGAAGGCCTCTCAGCCGTCATCACCGTGAAAGTCCCCAGCCCGCAGTTTGAAGGCCAGACCAAAGACAAACTCGGCAATGGCGAAGTCGAAGGCTTCGTCTCCGCCGCCATCAACGAACAGCTCGGCATCTGGTTGGAAGAGCATCCCGGCGACGCCAAGCGCATTATTCAGAAAGGCATGGTCGCCAGGCAGGCCCGCGAAGCCGCACGCAAGGCCCGCGAACTGACCCGCAAAGGGGCCCTCAATTCCGGCGGCCTCCCCGGCAAACTCTGGGATTGCTCCAGCCGCGATATGGAAACCACCGAACTCTACATCGTCGAAGGTCAATCCGCAGGCGGCACCGCCAAGGGCGGCCGCGACCGCGTCTTCCAGGCCATCCTTCCCATCAAGGGTAAAATCCTTAACGTCGAAAAGGCCCGCGTCGACAAAATGCTCGGCCATGAGGAAATCCGCACCATCGTGCAGGCCCTCTCCTGCGGCATCGGAGCCTCTGACTTCTCCGTCGAAAAACTCCGCTACGGCAAAGTCGTCATCATGACCGACGCCGACGTCGACGGTTCCCACATCCGCACGCTGCTGCTGACGTTCTTCTTCCGCCAGATGACCCAGCTCATCAAGGACGGCCGCGTCTATATCGCCCAGCCGCCACTCTATAAAGTGACACGCAAGAAACAGGTCGAGTACGTCAAAAATGAATCCGTGATGCGTAAAACACTCACCGACCTCGGTCTCGACGGCACGTCGCTGGTGATCCGCGACAAGGCCGGCAAGGAAAAGGCCCGTTACAAGGGGGCGGACCTGCGCAAAGTGATCTCGCTGCTCGAACAGGTGGAAGAGTACATCCACATCACCGAGCGCCGTGGCTTGCCGTTCGCTAAATTGCTTACGCTCCGCAAGGATCAGAGAAAATTGCCGACGCACCGCGTGCTGCTCGACGGCAAGGAAAACCTGTTCTTCAACGCCGAGGATTACGAGGATTTTGCCGAGAAGAACAAGCTGGCCGAGATTCAGGCCACGGCGCATTCCGTTTACGTTGTAGAGAGCAATGGCGACGGAGAAAACGGCGCAAGCGCCAGCGCCAAGGATAAGAAAATCGGCAAGGGCGAGTTCGAGGACCGGAAACGCGCCGCCCAGCGCCGCCTGGAAAAGAATGAGGAACTCCACGAGAGCCGCAAGCTCGAAGACCTCTTCGCCAAGCTCGAAGACCTCGACCTGCCCGTGGCCGACTGGTATCTGAAGATCGAAGAAACCGATGCCGGCGAACGCGTCATGACGCGCTACCAGCTCGAATCGAGCGACGAATTCAAGAAAGACATCGCGGGCATCGGCGAGATCGTCCACGAAATCCACGCCATCGGACGCCAGGGCATGGAGATCGGCCGCTTCAAGGGTCTGGGCGAAATGAACGCCGAGGAACTCTGGATCACCACCATGGACCCCGCCCGCCGCACGCTCCTCCGCGTCACCCTCGAAGGCGCCTCGCAGGCCGAAGCGATGTTCTCCACGCTGATGGGCGAAGACGTCGAACGCCGCCGCCGCTTCATCGAAGAACACGCCCTCGAAGTCAAGAACCTCGACGTATAACGAATCGATCGCACAATCCAAAAACAAGAAGCCCCAGCGCCGCAACGCCGGGGCTTCTTTATGGATGCATTCTATTTCGGGAAATCTTCAGAGCCGTGCGGCTCCGCCGCCGGCCCGGTCACCAATCTGCTATTTCGGCACAAGTTTATTCGAAGCTTACCGACCGGTTCCGCTTCTTCTCCGACGTCAGCCGCTTCCCCTCCAGCCGCCGCATCTTGCTCCCCTTGCTCGGCTTGGTCTTCCGCCGCACCTTCGGCTCGATCATCGCCTTGACGATCAGCACGCGCAGCTTATCCATGCACGCCCGGCGATTGGCTTCCTGCGTCCGCTGATTGTCGGCGGTCATGAGGATTTCGCCGGCCGCGGTCAGGCGGCTGCCCAGCAATAACCGAAGTCTTCCGCGCGACCGCTCCGAAATGCCATGTAGCGCTTCGATCTGCACCCGCAATTCGGTCTTCGAGTTGACCTTGTTGACGTTCTGCCCGCCCGGTCCGCTGGAGCGCGAAAAACCGAACCGCAGTTGATCGCGATCGGTCCAGACGCCGGGTCCCAGTTCAATGCCGGGGAGGTTGTTTGCCGCGTTTATCATGCCCATAGTGTAACCGGGCGGCCCTCCACCCGCGAATTCCCTGCCGATTTCGCACCCGTTAGTACAGAAAGCCATCGGCAAGCTTGACATGTAAGCGCTTCGATTCGTATTCTGGCCCGTTTCGCCAGAGTTGATCCGCCCGCAGGGGCCTGATGGAGTTTGCCGTGGACATCCCGATCGAAGCACCGGTTATCGAAAAAGCCGAGTCCTTAATTGAAGCCCTCTCCTACATCCAACGCTTCAATGAGAAGATTGTCGTCGTCAAGCTCGGCGGCTCCTTCATGGACAGCGACGAGGAATTCCGCAAGGTCCTCACCGACGTCGTCTTCATGCAGGCCGTGGGGATGCGGCCGATCGTCGTTCACGGCGGTGGCAAGGCGATCACCGAGGCGATGAAAAAGGCCGGCCTCCAAGCCCAGTTCGTCATGGGCCGGCGCTATACCGATGAGCGGACCCTGGCGATCGCGGAGCACGTCCTGTGCAACGAGATTAACCGGTTCATCGTCGATACGATCAACATTCTCGGCGGCAAGGCCATGCCTCTCCATTCGCTCACCAGCACCGCGCTGTTCGCCGAAAAAATGTATCTGACCACTGATGACAGCGAAGGGTCCGAACGGAAAATCGACATCGGCAACGTCGGGCAGGTCACCTGGGTCAACTCGCCCCTGCTCAAAGCGCTGGCCGAGGCCGATTTCATTCCGGTCATCGCTCCGATCGCCCGCGATTCCGCCGGCAGCAAACTCAACGTGAATGCCGATACCGCCGCAGGATTCGTCGCCGCCGCATGCAAGGCCGACAAAATGGTGCTCGTCTCCGACACCCACGGCATCCGCGCCCGCAAGGATGACGCCAACTCGCTCATGCGCTCCGTCACTAAATCCCAGATTCAGGATCTGATCGCACGCAAGGAGATCGGCGAAGGTATGCTGCCCAAGGTCGAAAGCTGCATCATCGCCCTCGACGGCGGCGTCAAAAAGGCCCACATCATCGACGGCCGATTCCCCCATTCGCTGCTCCTCGAAATCTACTCCGATAATGGCGTAGGTACCGAAATACTGCTCGGTTGAGTTCGCCACCGAGACACCAATTCACCAAGCTTGGTGGCCTCGGTGGCATCCTGACTCTCTAAATCCCTTGGTGTCTTGGTGCCTTGGTGGTTAATTCATACGTGGACTGACGTTATGGCCAAATTCGATTTCGTTTCCATTGCCGATACCCCGCAGGAGCGGCTCCAGCACTACGTGGATGTCGCCAAGCGGCTCAAGAAGCAGCACAAGGAGACCGGCCGCAACGACCCCCTGGCCGCCGGCAAGGTGCTGGCGTGCATCTTCGAAAAACCCTCCCTGCGCACCCGCGTCTCGTTTGAAGTGGCGATGGATCACCTCGGCGGCTGCGGCATGTACATCTCGCCGGCGGAAGTCGGCCTCGGCACGCGCGAATCCGTCCCCGACGTCGCACGCGTCCTCTCCGGCATGGTCGATGGCATCATGGCCCGAGTGTTCGAACATACGAAACTTACCGCCCTGGCCAAACACGCGTCCGTCCCCGTGATCAACGGCCTCTCCGATTACTCGCATCCCTGCCAGGCCATGGGCGACATGCTCACGCTCGAAGAACACTTCGGCAAACTGGCCGGCCGTACGCTGGCCTACATCGGCGATGGCAACAACGTGGCCCGCTCGCTCATGGTCGCGGCCGCGCGGTTTGGATTGAAATTCCGCATCGCCACTCCCCCTGGTTATGAACTGGAACCGTCTCTGCTCTCCCGCCTGATGGGCCAGTGCCCCGGGTTGGATTTCGCCACCGCCCGCGATCCGCGGGACGCCGTGCGCGATGCCGACGCCATCTACACCGACACCTGGGTCTCCATGGGCCAGGAAGCGGAGAAATCCAAACGCCTCACGGTGTTTCAACCCTACCAGATCAACGCTGATCTGCTCAAAGCCGCGCCGAGCCAATGCGTCGTCATGCATTGCCTGCCCGCCAACCGCGGCGTGGAAATCACCGACGAAGTGATCGACGGCCCCCAGTCCGTCGTCTTCCAGCAGGCGGAAAATCGCCTCCATTTCCAAAAAGGCCTCCTCGCCGTCCTGATGTGCGGACAGTAACGCGTCGCCGCCAATTTTCGTCGCGTGTTCTCACTAGAACACCTGACGTCACCTCTTGTAACAAAAAGGTATGCCCATGAAACGTCACGATGGCCGCAAGGCTGACGAACTCCGTCCGATCAAGATCACTCGCAATTTCACCAAACACGCCGGCGGGTCCGTCGTCATCGCGTTTGGCGATACGCGCGTCCTCTGCACCGCCATGATCGAAAAAGATCTCCCCCCCTGGCTCAGATCGAAAAATCAAACCAGCGCCAAGCCCTCCGGCTGGCTGACCGCCGAATACGGCATGCTGCCCAGTTCCACTACCACGCGCAAACGCCGCGATTCCGGCAAGCCCGACGGCCGCTCCGTCGAAATCCAACGCCTCGTCGGCCGCGCCCTGCGCTCCGTGATCGACCTCGAACAACTCATCACTCCCGGCGAAAAGAAAGAGGGCGTCACGCTCTTCGTCGATTGTGATGTCCTCCAGGCCGATGGCGGCACGCGCACCGCATCGATCACCGGCGCCTACGTCGCCGTCGCCGACGCGGTGCGCAAAGCGATCAAGCAGGGACTGCTGACGAAAGATGCCAAGGTGCTCAAGGACAAGGTCGCCGCCGTCAGCGTCGGCATTGTCGAAGGCACGCCCGTGCTGGATCTGGATTATGTCGAAGACGTCGCAGCCCACGTCGACATGAATGTCGCCATGCTTTCCGACGGTTCTTTCGTGGAAGTGCAGGGCACCGGCGAGCATGCGACCTTCACGCAAAAACAACTCGATCAGATGCTGTCGTTGGCAATGAAGGGCATTCGCCAATTGCACGCCGATCAGAAGCGGGCGCTGGGACGTTAGGCCGATGTGGTAGGGGGGATCACTCGTCCGACACGCCGTCCGGCAAGTCGAGGCCGTAGTGCTTCATCTTCTTGTAAAGCGTCGTGCGATTGATGTCGAGCTGCTGGGCCGTCGCCTGGCGGTTCCACTGGTTGGCCTTGAGCGCCGCGAGCAGAATGGCTTTCTCCGGGCCTTCGATCGCCTGTTTGAGCGGCATCGGCGTCCACACGAAATCCTGCGTCCCGAAGCCAGCATCCTGCGTTACTTCGCCCCCGCCGCTCGCCTTCGGCTGGGCATCGATCACCTGCTGCGGCAAATCTTCCGGCGTGATCAGCGGCCGCTTCGTCAGCACCACCGCACGCTCGATCGCATTTTCCAACTCCCGCACGTTGCCCGGCCACGTGTAACGCATCATCATGTCCATCGCTTCCGGCGTGAACCCCCCGATCTTCTTGTCCATCTCGGTGACGAATTTTTTTAGAAACGATTCGGCCAGCAGCGGAATATCGCCCAGCTTCTGCCGCAGCGTCGGCAGAATGATGTTCACCACGTTGACGCGGTAATACAGGTCCTGCCGGAACGAACCCTCCTCGACCAGTTTCGCGAGATCTTGGTTACTGGCCAGAATCACCCGCACATCCACGCTGATCGTCTGATTGCTGCCCACCGGTTCAAATTTCCGCTCCTGCAGCACCCGCAGCAACTTCACCTGGAACGCCGGGCTCGCCGAATTGATCTCATCGAGAAAAATCGTCCCCCCGCTGGCCGCCAGAAATCGCCCCTGCTTGTCGTAAGTCGCCCCCGTGAAGCTGCCCTTCACATGGCCGAAAAGCTCACTCTCCAGCAAGGTCTCCGGGATCGACCCACAACTTACTTCGACAAACGGCTTGCCCTTCCGCGGCGAACGGTGGTGTATCGCCCGCGCGATCAGCGATTTACCCGTCCCGCTCTCGCCGGTCATCAGCACCGTCGTGCGGCTGTCGGCCACCGCTTCGACGAGGTCGAAAATCTTGAGCATCTTGTAGTCATGGCCCACGATGTTATCGAGGCCATAACGCATGTTGAGCTGCTGCTTGAGCTGGAAATTTTCGGAAAGCAGCGTCTGCTGTTTGAGCGCCTTCTGGATCGTAACGCGAATCTCATCGTCGATGATCGGTTTGGTCAGATATTCAAACGCCCCCATCTTCACCGCTTCCACGGCATTTTCGATCGTCCCGTACCCGGTGATCACCAGCACCACCACATCCGGGTAATGATTTTTGATCGTCCGCAACAGTTCCAGCCCGTTGGTGCGGGGCATATTGACGTCAGTCAGCACCAGGTTGTATCGATTGGCCGCCAGCATGGCGATCGCCGACGAGCCGTCCGTCGCCGTGTCGACTTGGTACCCTTCGAGGCGCAGAAATTCCGACAGCGATCGCGTGATCAGCGGATCATCATCCACGAGCAGCAACCGGGCGGCTGTAGCCACATTAGTCGGATTTTCAACTGCTGTCGTCATACGCCATTCCTGTGAATACGAGAGGATTCCATCATGAAACGACCTCTCACTCGATTTATGATTTCCGCGGCCCTGTGGCCAGAGTGATTTTCGCAATGCATCCATGATCCGGCGCCGGCCGATTGCTGATCTCCACCTGGCCGCCCAGGGTGTTCATCAGTTCCCGCGAGATCGCCAGTCCCAGCCCATGGCCGGAACCCTTCGGCTTGCTGGTAATGAACGGGGAAAAAAGCTGTGGCAGCAGGGTCTCCGGTATGCCGTGGCCGCCGTCGATGACCGTAAGCGTCAACCCCGTCGAGTCGATCGTAGAGTGAATTTCCACCACGCTGTCTTCCGGCGATGCTTCGATGGCATTCTTCAGCAGATTGGCCAGCACCTGCGCCAGCCGCAGATCCACCGTGTTGCACAAGTCCGAGCCGTGGGTCTGGCTGTGAAAATCCAGTTTGACGCGCCGCTGTTCTGCCAGCAAAGCCGCCGAACGCCGGGCGTGCGAAAGCAGTTCATCCAGCGCCAGCGGAGCAGGTCGGCGAAGAATTTCATCGGTGTCGCGCCCGATGTCCATCAGGTCCCGCAGAATCTCCGCCATCCGCTGCAAACCGAACTGGGCATCATTGAGATAGCGATCGAGATCCGCATAGTCCCCCGCTTTGACCTTACGTTGTGCCAACGAAACATAACGCAATACCGCATCCAGAGGATTGTTAAGCTCATGCGCAACTTTGGCCGCCAATTTCGAGACCCCCGGTTCCGGGGACGGCACGTCGCGTGAAGATGTGTCCATTTTTTGATTCATTAGCCGTTGCAAAAACTCCACATCAACGACTCGCGTTGATCCCATACAACATCGGCCATCTGGGTGTGGCAACAAAACAACATTCTTTAGCTTGGGGATAGGGGCCGATAAAAAGTGCCGCGGCCGTGAAAGACCGTGCTGACACGCCCATCGCACCCGCATATACTGCATTGATGAATCCAAAATAAGAGATCTGCCAATGTTTCACCAGAAGTGGATGCGCTGTGGGCCAGTGGGCTGTCTATTGCTCCTTCTGATGCTTTGCCCAGTGGCGGTGGGGGAGGTCACTATTTCCGCTGCGATCAGTCTGAAAGCCGCGTTGGAAAAAGCCCAGCCGGAACTGGTAAAGGCCGCAGGAGAGAAAATCGAACTCAACTTCGGGGCCTCCGGAACGCTCGCCGGGCAGATTCGCCAGGGCGCTCCCGTCGATCTTTTCATTTCCGCCGATCGCGCCAACGTCACCAAACTCGTCGAAGCCAAACAGACGCGGCCTGACACCGTGCAGGTCATTGCGGAAAACGAACTCGTCCTGATCGTGCCCGCCAAGCCGCGCGACGGCGTGAAGATCACATCCTTCGCCGATCTCACCAGACCCGAAGTGCTGCGCATCGCGGTAGGGGAGCCCAAAGTCGTTCCCGCCGGCGTCTATGCCCTCCAAACGCTCAAGGCGCTCAAGCTACTCGAACCCCTCGAGAAAAGCGGCAAACTGGTTACGACCGAAAACGTCGCCCAGGTGCTCGCCTATGTGGACCGCGGCGAAGTCGATGCCGGCATCGCCTATCGCACCGATGCCCTCGCCGCCAAGCATGTCCAGATCATCGCCACCGCACCCGCCGAAATGCATCAACCCGTTGAATACGTCAGCGTGATTCCGAAGGACGCCCCGCATCCCGAACTGGCCCTGAAATTGCAGAAGGCCATCCTCTCCGAGGCCGTGCAGAAGATCTTCGCAGACTTAGGCTTCAAAGGCTTCAAAGCCCCCACGAAACCGGTCGCCAGTCAGCCCGCAGCCACCCAGCGCGAGTAGATTTGTGGATGAACTCTCTCTCAGACCCTGGATGCTCTCCCTGATCGTCGCCTCCTCCGCGACGGCCATCAACGTCCTCGTCGGCGTCCCGATGGCGTATCTGCTGGCACGCCGCCGCTTCCCCGGCCGTTCGCTCCTTGAAGCCCTCGTGATTCTCCCCCTGATTCTCCCGCCCACCGTTGTCGGGTTCCTTCTCATGTGTTTGATTGGACGTTCCGGCCTGCTCGGATGGCTGACCGGCCAAACGTTGATGTTCTCCATTCCCGCCGCCATCATCGCCAGCAGCGTGGTCTCCTTTCCGCTCCTGGTGATGCCGCTTAGGGCCTCGTTCGCCTCGATCCAAACCGAATTTTTCGAAGAAGCCCGAATCGCCGGCATCACACGCAGTAATCTTTTCTTCCACGTCGCACTCCCGCTGGCCCGCCGCGGCCTCATCGTCGGCCTGCTCCTCTCATTCGCCCGCGGTCTGGGGGAATTCGGTGCCACCTTGATCCTCGTGAGCACTTCCGAGCGCACCCGCACCCTGCCGATCCAGATTTACATCGACGCCGGCCCCACCAACGACTTTCTCGCCGCCTGGCCCGCCGTGCTGACCCTTTCGCTCACCTCCATCGCGGTGATTCTCATAGCCAATCGCCTGCGCTGGCTGGACTCCGAACGATAGTTCTAAGAGACTCTAAATCTACTTCCTCCAAGAACCTTTCGACCGCCTATTGCGTGACTGCCAATGAGGTTCTTTTAGAAGCTTTAAGGAGCATTCCCATGATTGTCGGCATCCCTAAGGAAACCAAGCCGGACGAATATCGCATCGCCATCATCCCCGCCGGCGTCGAAACGCTCACCCGCGGCGGCCACTCCGTGCTCATCGAAACTAACGCCGGCGCAGGCTCCGGCATCACCAATGAAGAATTCATCGCCGCCGGTGCGCAGATCGTTCCCTCCGCCGCCGAAGTCTGGCAACGTGCCCAGATGATCGTCAAAGTCAAAGAGCCCCTGCCCGCAGAATGGCCCCTGATGCACAATGGCCAAATCGTTCTGACCTACTTCCACTTCGCCGCAGACCGCCCACTCATCGAAGCCTGCATGAAGTCCGGCATCACCGCGGTCGCCTACGAAACCATCACCGATCGCCTCGGCCGCCTGCCCTGCCTCACGCCCATGTCCGAAGTCGCCGGGAAAATGTCCATCCAGGAAGGCGCCAAGTATCTGGAACGACCGATGATGGGCCGCGGCATCCTGCTGGGCGGCGTGCCCGGCGTGGCCCCGGCCAATGTCGTGGTCCTCGGTGCCGGCGTCGTCGGCCACAATGCCGCCAAAGTCGCCGCCGGTCTGGGCGCCAATGTCACGCTGATGGACATCAACCTCGACCGCCTCCGTTACCTCGACGACGTCATGCCCGCCAACGTCACCACGCTCTTTTCCGACATTCACACCGTCCGCGACGCCCTGCGCGAGGCCGACCTCGTCATCGGCGCCGTCCTCATCCCCGGCGCCCGCGCCCCGCGCCTCGTCACCCGCGACGACCTCAAGGCCATGAAAAACGGTTCGGTCATCGTCGATGTGGCCATCGACCAGGGCGGCTGCATCGAAACCAGCAAGCCCACCACGCACCAACACCCCACCTTCATCGTAGAAGGAGTGGTGCACTACTGCGTGACCAACATGCCCGGCGCGGTAGGCCGCACCAGCACTTTCGCGTTGTGCAACGCCACGCTGCCCTATGCCCGCGCCATCGCCGACCACGGCTGGGACAAAGCCGCCGCCGCGGATCTCGGCCTGGCTCAGGGCCTCAATATGATGGGCGGCCAGATCATCAACGAAGCCGTTCGCCGGGCCTACGCGACGGGAACGTAACCCATGCTCTGGCTCCAACTCCTCGCGATTCTTCCGCTGATCGCCCTGGGAATTGTTCTTGGCCGCCGGATGGCGCATTTCCCCAACCGCTGGTGGTGCGTCGGCGTTGCGATATCGCTAGCGATCATCGGACTGGTGATCCTCGGCCACCGCTCCCCCAAATTACTTTTCGTTCCCCCCATTTCGTGGGCCGTCGACGCCGATATCCATCCGCTACTCATGGCCGTGGTGATTCCGTTCCTGCTCAGCACCATCATTCCCCGCCTCGCCCATCGCCGGCAGCGCATCGCGGTCGGTGCGTTTCTGCCGATTGTGACCATCTACTTCGCCATGATCCCCCTCGTCCTGCCGCTGGCCGTTCGCTCGCAGTTGGCCATCGACTCAACAACGTTCGATACCCACGGCGTCTGCCTCCAATCACACGGCTACACCTGCGGCCCCGCCGCCGCCGTCACCGCGCTCCACGCACTGGGCATCTCCGCTGACGAAGGTCCTCTCGCCATCGACGCCTGCACCGCGCCCGGCGTCGGCACCGATCCCTGGCGCCTCCAGGAAGCAATCAACCGCCGTTCGCTTGCCGAAGGCATCCGTTGCGATTTCCGCCGCGTTCCTTCGCTCGATTCCCTCACCACCCCCGCCATCGCCGACACCCATCTCTCCTTCATTTGCGGGCATTACATCGCCGTGCTGGAAGTGACCCCCAATACCGTGACCATTGGCGACCCCCTCTACGGCCGCCAAAACCTCACGCGCCACGAATTCCTCGCCCGCTGGACCGGCACTGCCCACGTCTTCACCCGAACCTCACCCGCTGTTACCGCCCAACGTTGACCCTGCAAATGAATCCCCCCCCCCTCAGAGCCGTGCGGCTCCGCCGCCGGCCCTGTGAATGCGCACTTTGCATTGCATCTTCCCCCCGTCTCCTGCAGAATTCCGTCAGGAGACATCATGACCCAGCCAGTCCCACCTGAACCCATCCCCAACGCCACAACGTATTCAACGCAGGACACCGAGCATCTCCGCCTCCTGCGAATCTTCTGGTACATCTGGGCCGGAATCACCGGGTTCTTTTCCTGTATTTTCATCGTTCACATTGTCATGGGCATCGTCTTCGTCGTCTCGCCGCCGACCAGTTCAACCGGTGGTCCAGTACCGCCCTTCCTTGGCTGGATGTTCATTGCCATGGGCTCGTGCTTCATGCTTTTCGGCTGGACCATCGCCGTACTCAGCATATTCGTCGCCAATTCCCTGGGCCGCCGGCGCCGCCACATGTTCTGCCTCATCGTCAGCGGGATCGCCTGCCTCAATGTTCCCTTGGGAACGATCCTCGGCGTCTTCACGATGATTGTTCTGCTCCGGCCAACTGTGAAGACGTTGTTTCAGCGCGCGGCGTGACCAAATTTCTTTCTCGTCGCCATCATCGCGCAGGACCCTGCCATGACCACAACGCCCATCAAAATGTCCCCCCGCCAATCACTCCTTATCCTGCGGGTCAAGTGACCGGCCCCTCATTGGGCGACCGCCTCAGCTTCACAAATCTCCTCCTTCCCGCACCCTCCAATCAACTTCCGCGCCGGGCTCATTTCTGCTAAGATTCTCGTTTTCTCGCACTTTTCCGGCGTAGGAGATTTATGCACGCGTGGTGGCGAGTATTACGCGGCGTCTGGCCGTACCGTGCCGTGGTGATCATATCGATGATCTGCGCCTTGGGCGTGGGTCTTTCTTATGCCGCGGGCATCGGCGTGTTGATGCCGGTCCTCAAAATCTTCGTCTCCTCCGAGGGCGCCCATGCCTGGGCGCATCGCAGCGCCGTCGAAAAACGCTTTGATGTCACGATCTGGCCCCTCGGCGCCAACATTCAAAAGGGCAAGTCGGGAATCATCATCGGCGCCTTTGGCGGCAGTACCCCCGAGCCTCTTCAGTTGGGCAAATCCGATTACATCCAAATCCAAAGCATCGTGGGAAAAGATTTCGGCCCCCAGGACGAAACCGCGCGCTGGAGGTCGTTGATCAAAGCCCTCGCTACGGCGCCTGATGATCAACCCCTGCAGCTGAATATCACCCGCATGCCGTCGAATGAATCGTCGGTCGTCACCATCACGTCTCGGTCCAACAACGTCGTATCCAAAGCAGTCGCCAACGCCTTGATATGGGCGGTGGATTGGCTCCCCGAAGAACGGTTTACCGGTCTCGTTTATACGGTTCTGTTCTTCATTTTCCTGTGCATCGTCGGCTCGATATTCCGCTACTACCAGCAGTTTCTGGGCATGACGGTCGCCAATCGCGTCATTATGGACCTCCGCCGCCGCATGTACGATCGCGTCGTCCAGTTGCCCACCGGTTACTTCGCCCAGAAGGGCACCAGTGACTTGCTCTCGCGGCTCACCCAGGACACCAACACGCTCACCGCCGGCGTCTCCATGGCCTTCGGCAAGGCGATCCAGGAGCCGATCAAGGCCGTCGGGGCCTTCGGTTTGGCCATGTATCTCGACTGGAAACTCTGCCTCATGATCATCCTCAGCATGCCGGCGCTGGGCATCATCATCCATAAATTTTCCAAACGCATGCGCAAAGCCGGCCGCCGCGCCCTCGAAAGCTGGTCCAACATGCTCGCGATCATCAACGAAACGCTCATCGGCGTGCGCGTCGTGAAAGCCTACTCCGGCGAAGGATTCGAACGTCGCCGTTTTGCCGGCGTGAACAAAAAACTCCTTAAGGAACAGATCAAACTCAATCATTACGGCGCACTCAGCCGCCCCGTGATCGAAACCCTCGCCGTGGCGCTCTCCAGCATTCCCATGATGTTTGCCGCGCGGCGCGTCCTCAATGGCGGCGATGTCGAAGTCTTCTTCACCCTCCTCGGCTGCTTCGCCGCCATGCTCGAACCGATCCGCAAGCTTTCCGATGTCAACGGCGTCGTTCAGCAATCCAACGCCGCCGCCACGCGCGTCTTCGAAATCATCGACATGGTCTCTGAACCCAATCACAACCATTCCCTCCCCAAACTCCCCCGCCACCAAAGCACCATCGAATTCCGCGACCTCACCTTCTCCTACCCCGGCCACGAGGAACTCGTCCTCCAGAACATCAATCTCACCATCGGCTACCGCCAGAACGTCGCCCTCGTCGGCGGCAACGGCAGCGGCAAGACCACCCTCCTCAGCCTCCTTCCGCGCCTCTACATCCCCACCAAGGGCTCCGTCCTCATCGATGGCCGCGACATCGGCGAAGTCTCGCTCCGCAGCCTTCGCAAACAGATCGGCCTGGTCACCCAGGACACACTCCTCTTCGCTGACACCATCTATAACAACATCGCCTACGGCGCCCGACACGTCACCCGCGAACAGGTCCTCGAAGCCTCCCGCCGCTCCTACGCCGATGAATTCATCCAGGAACTCCCCCAAGG
>Ga0114951_10004334_pt1 | contig 13926 bp, 7 predicted proteins | sample AM7aDNAmetaG_FD_88677 | JGI IMG/M metagenome (GOLD analysis project Ga0114951, IMG submission 88677) | Freshwater microbial communities from Finland to study Microbial Dark Matter (Phase II) - AM7a DNA metaG | ecosystem: Environmental > Aquatic > Freshwater > Lake | place: Finland: Lake Alinen...
CAATAACCGTTCGATGAATATCTGTATAATTCCCGTACCTGAAAAATGGCTGAACAGAAAGTAATTCAGGGTGTTATACTTAGTGCTATGAAAAATAATATTTATGTCTTTTTTATATTTTGCTTGTTTTCATTATTTCAGAGTCAGGCAAAAAACTACTATGTTGCTACCAATGGTAATGATACAACAGGTACAGGTTTGATAACTGCTCCTTATCGATCAATTGTTAAGGCTCAGTTAACTGTCGTTGCTGGTGATACGGTTTTTGTGCGGGGAGGTACTTACAAAATGACTGAAGCTCAAATTGCATTGAAATCAGGTATTTACGCTTATGTTCTCAATTTAGATAAAAGTGGTACATCAACCTCAAAACGAATTTGTTATTGGGCTTATCAGAATGAAAAACCAGTTTTTGATTTATCGAATGTAAAACCGGCTAATTATCGGGTTTATGTATTTTACGTTAAAGGATCATATCTTCATTTTAAAGGGCTGGAAGTGATTGGAACGCAGGTTACTATCACTGCACATACTCAATCAGAATGCTTTCACAATGAAGGGAGCAGTAATATATACGAACAACTTTCGATGCACGATGGTATGGCTATTGGCTTTTATTTGACTAAGGGTTCCAATAATCTGGTAATGAATTGTGATGCTTACAGGAATTGGGATAGTGTTTCTGAATCGGGCATTGGTGGAAATACAGATGGTTTTGGCTTTCATCCTGCTAAAGGTGGAACGGGAAATAAAATCACAGGATGTCGGGCATGGTTTAATAGTGATGATGGTTATGATTGTATAAATGCTTATGAATCAATAATATTCGAAAATTGTTGGGCGTTTTATAATGGCTATAATTCGTCATTTGCAAGCAAAGGAGATGGCAATGGGTTTAAAGCAGGTGGTTACGGACAAGCTCCGGTTGTTTCGGGCTTACCAAGTCCGATTCCCGCTCATACAGTCCGTTTTTGTATGGCTTATCGTAATAAAGCCAGTGGTTTTTATTCCAATCATCATGTGGTAACCGGAAGTTCGTTTCTCAACAATACGGCCTATCGCAACGGCACAAATTACAACATGCTGAGCCAGCAAATCACGAAAAGTTCTATTACCGGAAACGATACAACATTGGATTGCCCGGGCATTAATCATATCCTTCACAACAATATTTCATTCAGATACTCAACTCAGACAGAAACAGCCAACCTGGGCACCTGTATCAATACCTTTAATTCATTTTCAACAGGTTCGGGTGTTACGGTTAGTGCAATTGATTTTCTTAGTACAGATGAATCGCTCTTAATTGCTGCACGTCAGGCGGATGGTAGTTTGCCGAATGTAAATTTTCTAAAACTCAAACAAGGCAGTGATTTGATTGATAAAGGTATGAATCTCGGGTTTGCATTTTATGGAGCTGCCCCAGATTTAGGTGCATTTGAATCAAACTTTCTGACTACTATTGAAAGTCCATTGAGAAATACTGATCAGCTATTTTATCCAAATCCGGTTCAACAAATCATGTATTTTAATCAGCAAATGAGTTCGGTTGAAATTGTTGATATTCAGGGAAAATTAGCTTATTCGGGACAAAATGTCCATCAGCTGAATCTTTCGGCAATAAAAACAGGAATCTATCTGATTAAAATGAGACCGGAAGCCAATATTGCCATTATTCAAAAATTCATCAAATATTGAAGTAACAATATCAAAATTAAAAAAGGTTTAAATACTAAGGAATAAATAATTTGCATTATTTTTACCGCCTGAAATAATCACTCTATGCAAAAACATTTTCTCATTCTGTTTGCTTTCTGTTTTTTGTTTGTTGTTGAAAATGAGGCAAAAGTATATTATGTGGCTGTAGCAGGTAATGATTCTGCTAATTCAGGTGCAATCAAATCGCCTTTTGCTACAATTACCTATGCTCAAAAAATGGTTGAAGCAGGTGATACAATTTACATCAGAGGTGGAATTTACAAAATGTCAGAGAACCAGATTGCACATATATCCAGGATATGGGTTTATGTACATCTGTTGAATAAAAGCGGTGCTCCAGGAAAGCGCATAAACTACTGGGCATATCCTGACGAGCATCCTGTTTTTGATTTGGAAAACATTAAACCGATTAACCAAAGAGTTTTTGCATTTGATATTACGGGTTCTTGGATTCATCTGAAAGGACTGGAAGTGATTCATACGCAGGTTACTATAAAATCCCATACTCAGTCTGAATGTTTTCATAACGAGGGAAGTAACAATATCTACGAACAACTTTCTATGCACGATGGACAGGCTATTGGTTTTTTCCTTACCAAAGGATCAAACAATCTAATTCTTAATTGTGATGCCTATCGAAATTGGGATTATGTTTCGGAAAATGGTAAAGGTGGCAATACAGACGGCTTCGGCTGTCATCCACAACCGGGCGGAAAAGGAAACGTCTTCCGTGGTTGTCGGGCATGGTTTAATAGCGACGATGGATATGATTGTATTCGTGCTTATGAAACGGTGACTTTTGATCATTGCTGGGCATTCTATAATGGCTACAGCACTCAGTTCCAAGATTTAGGCGATGGAAATGGTTTCAAAGCCGGTGGTTGGGGACTGGTGAAAGATCGCAGAGTCCCCGACACAATTCCAATGCATTTTATTCAGTTTTGTGTGGCAGTAAAAAATCGTGCAAATGGATTCTATTCTAATCATCAACCTGGAGGAAGTTATTGGTATAACAATTCTGCTTACTTAAATGGTACGGACTTTAATATGTTGAATCGAACAGCTGATTTTACGGCCGATGTTCAGGGTTACGGACATGTATTGAAAAATAATCTTTCTTTTGCTCCAAGAACATATCAAACCGAATGGATTGATACAACTAAATGTACGATTACCAATAATACCTTTTCTATTCCACTGAAAGTCTCAAAATCTGATTTTGTTAGCCTTAATGAATCGCAGTTGTCTGCACCAAGAAAAGTTGATGGCAGTTTACCGGATATTACTTTTATGCATCTGAAAAAAGGAAGCAAACTTATTGATGCCGGTACTGATATTGGCTTTCAGTTTACTGGAAAGAAACCTGATTTGGGAGCTTTTGAGCAATAATTAAGTTGTTATTTGAATTTTATTCCGTTAATACCATCCTAACCTTTATTTTGTCCTCCCCAAATTTAATTTTGTCCACTAAGGACTTTCTTTTATAGATTATTTTTGTGATAAAAATATCCGAATTGATTGACTTTAAATTTCCTGAAATTTAGAGAAAACCACTTCTAGCAATATTGAATCATGAAATTTTCCAAATTATCAGTTTTAAAAAGAATTCTATATCTTCTTTTGATTTGTTATCACTCAGGCTTTGCTTTGTCCTTTCCGATAAAAAGTCCAAATCCTTGGAAAGACGATTATCACGACATCGCTTCACTGGGAAATTTCAAAAGTTGGGGGACGTACAATGTACATGATCCGTCGTGCCTGAAAATTGGCGATACTTATTATATGTATAGTACTGATGCCATTTTCTTTGGAAGACGAAATCCCGGGGCGAAAAAGCCTGATATAAAAATCGGGAATATTCAGGTGCGGTCGTCAAAAGATCTGGTAAACTGGAAATTCGAAGGTTGGGCATTTGATTCTATTCCTCAAGCAGCAAAAAACTGGGTGCTTTCGCATACCGACAATAAAGGTGCGACGAATATTTGGGCGCCTTATATTGTTCAGTATAAAAATACTTTCCGCTTATATTATTGTGTTTCAGCCTTTGGCTTGCAAACTTCGTATATTGGACTGGCTGAATCTGAATCTCCGCTCGGTCCGTGGATACAGAAGGGTGCTGTTGTGAAAACGCGTCGAGGCGATAAAATGAATGCCATCGATCCAAGCATTGTAACTGAACCCGAAACGGGCAAGATGTGGATGCATTATGGCTCGTATTTCGGGGGATTGTATGCAGTACAAATTAATCCGGAAACAGGTTTTACTACTATTGCTGATGAACAAGGGCACAGTATTGCCCGACGGGCTAATTTACGCAAGGACAATATTGAAGCACCGGAGATTATATACAATCCAACATTCCAAAAATACTACCTTTTCACATCGTACGATCCTTTGATGACGACTTACAACGTACGTGTAGGGCGTGCCGATAAACCCGAAGGACCGTTTCTGGATTTCTTTGGTAACGACTTACGCGACACTATCAATCATTATCCAATCCTTACCCATCCATATCAATTCAAAAATCACGCTGGATGGGCTGGCACAGCTCATTGTTCAGTTTTCAAAAATGGAAATGGGGACTTCTTCATGGCTCATCAGGCACGGTTATCGCCGGATAATCAGTTGATGGATTTGCACGTTCGTGAAGTTAAATGGACAAGTGACGGGTGGCCGGTTGTTTCCCCGGAGCGTTTCAACGATTCAAAGCAAATTAAAATTTCCAGGAAAGACATTGTTGGGAGTTGGGAGATTATCCGCATTCAGGATTCAAAAACAGACCGAAAATTGGAATTTGGACAAATCCTGTGGGGAGAAAATCAATTACGAAAAACTGAAATTGATGCTTCACAAGTAGTTGATTTCAAAAATAATGGAAAAATGAAAGGATCTGATGGTAGTTGGAAATTCGATGCTGTAACAGGACTCACCCTGATACTAAAAGCAGAAACTATCAGCAACCTTATTGTTTTTTCAGGCCACGATTGGGAAAACGAAACGGAAACCCTGCTCTTTACCGGACTCGACAAAAACGGTTGCTCCATTTGGGGCAAAAAAACGCTTTGAGACAACTATCCGGTCATTTTGTACTACATTTCATGCAAAGGAATGCTGCTACATTTTTTGCTTATCAGAGCAATACAATTTTGTTATATCTTTGCCGGTAAAATATACTTCATTCGTCCTTTATTATGCTTAAATCTTTTTCAATTTTTGTTTCATTTAGCCTCATTGCATTAACCATGCAGGCTGCTTCCAAAAAAATTACAGTAACTTCGCCAAACGGGAAGTTGGCAATTGAAGCAACTCTTACGCCCAAAGGTGTTCCGGTTTATACTGTAAAGAGCAACAAACATCCAGTTATTCTACAATCGAATTTGGGTTTGATTTCGGAGTTGGGTGATTTTAGTTCAAACGTGAAAATCAGTCAGGTTTCATCGGTAAAACAGATTACCGACTCCTACAATGCTCCAGCCGAGAAACGTGCAAACCGCAGTTATACTGCTAATTGTGCTAATGTAACGCTGACCAATTCCGTTGGCAAAAATATTCTTTTAGAATTTATAGCTACCAACGAAGGTGTTGCTTTCAGGTATTTGCTTAAAGACAAAAATCCGGTTGCGGTTATAGCTGAAAAAACAACATTCAAATTTGATACTTCAACCAAAGCATGGATGCATCCGCATGCCGATGCCAAAACCGGATGGTGTGGCACTCAACCAAGTTACGAGGAACAATACGAATATGAAATTCCGGTTGGTACTGTTGCGCCAATGAAAGCCGGTTGGTCGTTTCCGGCACTTTTTAAAACTGAAAACGACTGGGTGCTGATTACCGAAGCCGGTCTGACTCCGGATTATGTGGGAACACGCTTAGCACAACAATCGCCTAACGGTGAATACAGTATTGCTTTCCCTCAAAAAGGCGAAACGGTAAAAGCCACCGACGCTGAATATCCCGTTTCAGCTAATATCATATCCCCATGGCGTGTTATTGTGGTTGGTTCGCTGGCTGCGGTAGTTGAATCGCAAATGGTTTCCGATCTTGCAAAACCTGCCGAGAAAGCGGTTGACTACAGCTGGGTGAAAACCGGAATTGCTTCGTGGAGTTGGGGTGTGTTGCACGACGAATCCGTGAATTACGACACTTCCAAACAGTTTATCGAATACGCTTCGGACATGAAGTGGGATTATTGCCTGATTGATGCCGACTGGGATCGTAAAATTGGTTACGACAAAATTAAAGAACTGGCCGATTATGCCAAAACAAAAAATGTGGGAGTGATTCTTTGGTATAACTCTTCAGGCGCATGGAATACAACTGTTTACTCACCTAAAGGTGCATTGGTAGAACGTGATGCGCGTCGGGCGGAGTTCAAACGCATTCATAACTTGGGAATTGCAGGAGTAAAAGTCGATTTTTGGCCGGGCGATGGACAGTCGGCAATTCAGTATTATTACGATATGATGCAGGATGCTGCTGAATTTCATTTGATTGTGAATTTTCATGGTGCAACTGTTCCACGCGGTTGGTCGCGCACTTTCCCTAATCTGGTCAGCATGGAATCCATTCGTGGTTTTGAGTTTACCACTTTCGACCAAAAAGATACCGACAAAGCACCCAAACACCTCACCATGATGCCTTATGCCCGCAATGTGGTTGGTCCTATGGATTTTACACCGGTTTGTTTTGGCGAAATAGTAGGCAAGAAACGCCGCACCAGCAATGGTTTCGAAATAGCGTTGACGGTAATTCTGCAATCGGGCGTAAGTCATTATGTGGAAATTCCTGAAAGTATGGCCAAGCAACCCGATTACGTAAAAACTTATATGCAAACTCTTCCCCACCATTGGGATGATGTGAAACTGATTGATGGTTTCCCCGGAAAATACGTGGTTATGGCTCGTAAAAGTGGTGATAAATGGTATCTGGCCGGAATCAATTCGCAAAAAGAGCCTTTGAGACTCGTACTTGATTTATCTTCACTCAAGCTTAGCCAAAGCTTGACTTTAAGTCACACCCTGACTATGATTACTGATGGCGATACTATGCGCAGCTTCATTCAGCTTCCGACCAATATCAAGAATAATAAACTTGAAGTAGTAATTAAACCAAATGGTGGATTTACGGTAGTTTTGTAAATACAAAATTGCAGAAAGCTAGCGTAAAATCTTATAAGTTGTATGAACGGAGTTTTGTTGAACTTGCAGTAAGTACATTCCTTTTCGGGTAATTGGCAGGTGAACTTCGGTTGAAGATGAACGAGTATTGTAAACTTTTTTGCCCGTTGCATCAATGACAAAAATTTCCGAGCCCTCAGAGACATTTTGAAGCAAAATTCCCTCTGTTGATACTGAAAACTTTAAACTGCCAGCATTAAGTTGATTAACTCCGGTATTTATTGAAGTTTGTACTGAAATCTGATTAGAAACCGAACCACCATTTCCGATGGGTGTGATGGTGTAATAGTAGTTGTGATTACTTGAAAGCCCTGTAACAGTATAACTGAACACATTACCTAACGATTTAGGATAGCCCGAAACGGAAACCTGAGAGTAAACCGGCACATTCGAAACTAATTTTACATAATCAACAAAAACACGTTTCCCTGCAACAGTATAAATAGAAATACTTGAAGCGGCAGTTGATACAGGCAAATTGACTGTAAAATCTTTATTGGCAACAGCTGTTGTCCAGGTAGTGAGGGTCTGACCATCCAGTGAAGCAATTAGCGGTGCTCCTGTATCATTACTATATTGTTTGGCACGAACAGTAAGTGTGCTGGTAGCTGTTGAAAGATTTAAAGCCGGGAGTGTTAGTTTTCCGAAAAGATCGGCAGTGCCCAATTTTTCAGTTCCAGCAGTATTTATAACATAACCATCCTTTGTCCATGTGTTTGGAAGAGCCACCAGAAAATCTTCTTCAATAAGTGTTGTGGGCGTAGTACCGGTATTTTCAATACTATACACATTTAAACTATAACTTGTTGCTCCCGAAGATGGTGTCCATACCGCAGTAAAACCACTATTAGTTGTATTTGAAGCTGCCAGTGCTGCAAATTCGTCGGTAGTATTGGTTTTTAATCTAAGATTCAATGTTGTAATACCTCCTCCCGAAATTGTCAGAAGTGCTGATAGATTTCCTATTGTAGACGTTAGAAAATGAATCTTAATGGTTGTTCCTGCTTCGGCCTCAGCCTTTGTAATGGTAGTTTTATTCAATGAAAAACTGGAAACATTCGTGCCTCCAATGGATAGAGTAAGGTTTCCGGTCAGATTCATGGCTTTCAGACTTATAGTTGTGTCTTTAGCCTGTTGATAATAGGTATTTCCCAAATTAATTGTATCATTGTCATTGGGGTAGTTTAAATAGGGAAAAACAATGCTTCCGTCAAGTCGGTAAGGCACTGTGGTAAGGTTTCCCCAAATATATTCAACTAGTTGGGGATAGTCGACAAAAGGATTACGATTCTTCTGAATTCCAAATACTGCATCATTCCTGTCAAACTCTTTCACACTGACAGGGTCTTTTCTGTGCCATTGCAACAATAACGCAACTGCACCTGGTTTAAGCACAGGATATTTATTGTTTTGCATCATGTTTTCTGGCTTAGTCAGATCCCATTTGTTCACATAATGTTCGTAAGCAGTTGCCATATAAAAATAAGCCCGTGCAAAATCACCCTTGTATTTATCGGCAGGCTCAAACACAGTACCAACAAAACCATCATAACCTCCCGGACCGACTTTACTTTCTCCATTGTTAGTGGTGGGTGTACCGGTTACTACTCCTAAAGGGTTATCATTTTTTGCCTCATTTGTACTTCCATCTGCCGGAAAAAGATGATTTAAATCTCTTGCAGGACAGTCGGGATGAGTAATATCACAACCCCACCAGCTTTTTGGAACAGAATGTTCAATGTGAATTTTCTGACCAAATCCAGGAAAACCTTGTGCTATGTAATCGGTTGGGAAATACCGCAAAGAATCAGAATACATATCAATAACCAGATTATTTGACAGGTTCCTGTCGGTATAATAAAAGCCCTGCCATGTATTTCCGGTTCCAGAGCCATAGCCTAAATAATGAGTTGTGTCTTGACAAATGATTTTGTGTAATTCAGTTTTCAGTACAGCTGCTTTTTTTCCTTCCAGACTACTGTAATAACCTGTAGGTGCAACAGCAAACAGACTGATACAGATCATTCCGATTAATCCTGAAATATAGAATCTTCTTGTTCTCATTAATTTAATAAACTACTTTAAAGCTACGCCGGGTTTGACCGGTTACAATCTGTAATAGATAAATACCTTTTGTAGTCAAAGGTAAAATTACTTCTGATGAGTGAATATTGGTTCTTTGTATTACTTTTCCGGTCGAATTTACAATATATAAGCGACTGTCGACAGGGATATTTCGAAGTAATAACCCAATGGATAAAACACTCCAGCGAATAGTATTGTTCTGATTTTCATCAATTCCGCTTTTTATTCCGGTATACACTTGAATTTGATTAGATATTGCAACAGAGTTTCCTTCAGGTTGAATATTGTAATAATAGGTTGAATCAGCAGTAAGTCCATTAACTACATAATTCAGTACATTTCCTACCAATTTTGGATAACCTTTTGCAGAAACGGGTGTTTGCACCGAACCTTGAGTCTGTACTTTTACATAATCTACATAAACACGACTGCTTGTGGCAGCTGATAAAGAAATAATTGAACTGGCTGTTGCTTGTGGAATATTCACGCTAAAGTCCTGATTGGCAATAGCGGTTGTCCAAATAGTTAATGGTTGATTGTCGAGAGTTGCAGTCAACAGAGCACCGTTATCTGAGTTATATTGTTTGGCTCTCACTGTCAGTACTGATCCCGAAGTTGAAAGATTGAGTGCAGGTGTGCTGATTTTCCCACCACTACTACCTGATGCCAAACGGATATTGCTTGCCAGGGTATTGTCAGTATAAGGAACACTGGTCCAACCGGTTGGTATTCCGCCTATAAAATCTTCCTCCAACAACGTTTTTGCTTGTGTTGAGCCGCTGCTTTGTAATGAAAAAACATTCAAAGTATAATCGGTTGCATTGGCAGAAATTGTCCAGTTAGCAGTAAATCCGTTGTTCGTAATATTTGAAGCCGGTAAAGCCATAAATTCATCTGATGAAACTGCTTTTAAAGAAACTGAAGTAGTTGTTATGCTATCACCAGAAATACTAAGTTGGGCTGTTTTTGTTCCTACAGATTGCGCTTTGTAATTTATTACCAGTTTATAACCTGCTTCAGCATCTGTTTTAGCAACAGAACTGGTTTGCAATGAAAAGTCTGCTGCATCGACACCACTAATTGTCAGCGATAAATCGCTTTTCAGGTTGGATGCTTTTATAAAAACAGATGCTGTATCGGTTTGTTGGTATACAACTTTGCCGAAATCGACAGTTGTACCGGCTGAAGGTGAAATCAAGTAAGGAATACTCACATTCCCATTAGGTGTAAAAGGAACTGCCATCAGTTTTCCCCAAACATATTCGGCCATAAGCGGATAATCTATGTACGGATTACGATTTCCCTGAATTTTATAAATTTCGTTGTTGCGGTCAATTTCTTTCTGACTAACAGGGTCTTGTGCACACCATTTCAGAAATAAATCCACAGTCCATTGTTCAAATACCGGATAGGTATTATTGTCGAGCTGATTTACTGAATTGCCTGTCCATTTTGCTGATAAATCCTCGTAGCTTGTTACCATATACATATACGACCGTGCAAAATCACCTTTATACTCATCAGCAGGCTCCCATGCATCAATAGTTCCACCCGGCCGACTACTCGACTTACCAACTTTAATTACGCCATTTGTGTAGGTTGTATTACCATCTACCACGGCAATTGGCCAGCTACCTTTGGATGAATTAGCTGAACTATTTGAAGGATTCAGGTTGAATAAATCGTTGTATGTCTGGTTTTTAGTTCCGCCCCACCAACTATTTGCCAGCGAATGTTCAATATTACATCCACTTGCAGCCGAAGTTCCATTAAATGCCACATGATAACTGCTATACATATCCCATACAGTTCCATCTTCAGGACGGATATCGGTTTTTGCAAATGCTGCCCATGTACTTCCGACTCCACTTCCATAACTTGGTGGTGTTGCTTTCATAACTATCAGGTGTAGAGCAGTTTTCAGTTCAGCCTGTTTTTTACCAATAGCCGAGTCGTAATATCCGGTCGGAATTTGGGCAAAAAAAGAGATAGATTGAAATAGAAATATAGAAATAAATAAAAAATGTTTTCTCATGAAGTTATTTTAAAGATTAGAAAAGAGAATTTGCATTTTTTTAATGCAAATTCTCTGATTTTTAATGTTGTGAAACAAGTTTTTTCTGAAAGTTACCGTTGATTAGTAAAGAATTTTAAAGCTGCTTGTTTTCTGGTTCATAATTAATTGCATCAGATAAATTCCATGTGTATCCAGTTTCAGTTTTATTTCACCATTAATAGGTTTTAATGTTTCTATCTTTTTGCCCATAGTGTTCGACACCATTATCGCACAATTTTCAGGAAGATTACGAACTACAACACCATCTGAAATTATTAACCAGCTAAGAATGTAAGCAGGTGTATCAGTAACCTCATCGTTAAGAGCAGTTGTTAGTTGAATTTGATTTGATACTGCCGCTGAATTACCCTGAGCTGTAATTGTGTAATAATAAGTTGTATTGGGTGTTAGTAAACTTACTTCTGAAGTAAGCACATTTCCTACATTTGCCGGATAACCATTTACCGGAATAGGTGTTTGTATTGCTCCCTGAGTAGTCAGTTTAACATAGTCTACATAAACACGTGCACCTTTCACTGCTGATAAAGCAATGCTTGATGTTGCCGTTTTTGCAGGTATATTTACAGTGAAATCCTGATTTGCAGCAGTTGTTACCAACGAAGTTACAGAGTCACCATTAGCTTTGATAGTGAGTTTTGCACCTGCATCATTGCTGTATTGTTTTGCACGTACCAGCAATGTAGTTGGTGAAGACATATCAAAAGCAGCTGAAGTTATTGCTCCAAAATTACCGGAAGAGGCCAAACGGACATTACTTGCAAGTTCTGTTGCAGTAGTATAACCACTGGCTGTCCAGGCAGTTAGGGATGCTATATCATCTTCGAGTAATGTCTGAGTCTGAGTGCCACCTGAACTTTGCAGGGTAAATACATTCAGTGCGTAACCGGTTGCAGTTGCCGAACTTGTCCAATTTGCATTAAAGCCAGTAGATGATATGTTGGTGGCAGGTAAAGCGAGAAATTCATCGGATGAAGTTGCTTTCAGACTTACGGTTGTTGTAGTAATTCCACCACCTGAAATTGTCAGAGTTGCAGTCTGTGCTCCAACAGTCAGTGCTTTATAATTAATTGTGAGATTATAGCCTGCTTCTGCCTGAGACTTGGTAATGGTATTGGTAGTTAAGGAAAAATTTGCAGCATTAGTTCCACTTAAAGCAAAAGTAAGATCACCTGTTAGATTGGATGCACTAATCATAAGGCTTGAACCTGCTGATTGTTGATAGGCTATTTTACCAAAATCAATTACAGTTCCCGCCGATGGAGTTGCAAGTGTTGGATAAGTTCCACCCGTAGCCGACCAAGCCTGTCCTTTTTTACTGCCCCAAATATAGTCAACTAACTCAGGATGATCTATATAGGGATTGCGGTTTTTCTGAGCTGCAAAAACAGCATTATTTCTGTTTATTTCTTTTTGGCTTACCGGATCCTGCGTGCTCCATTGAATCAACATTGTATAGAACCATGTTTTAAATACCGGATAAGTATTCCCTGCAAGTATTTCATTTGCTGATGAGCCATTACTTGCCCAACCCGTAACTTTTGATTCATAACGCGTCGCTACATAAAAATACATACGTGCAAAATCGCCTTTAAATTCATCGATTGGTTCAAAAACAATACCTGAATAACCGGTACTTGGATCGGCATTTCCCAGTTTACTTCCATTGCTCGATGTCCAGGTGGCTGTACCAACTTTCCCGTGAGGATAATCACTTCGGCGATTATTCACATAACCGTCGGTAGGAATCAAATGATGTGCATCCGAACGTTGCGGTGAGGCTTTCCCAATCCACGAATCGCAAAACATGTGTTCACGGTTATAGCAATTTCCTTCTGTCTGATATGTACCGCATTGATCGCTACCATGAGTATAATAGTAATTCGCAGTGCCATCGGCTTTAAGGGAATACATATCCCAAACCTTTCCGTTAGGTAAATTATCACTTGTTGGGTAAATATTGTACAAACCATCGTAGCCTTTATCCACTGCACCGGCTGAAATAATCGCTGATAACTGTGTTTTAAGGGCTGCATCAACTTTCCCCTCTGCAGCAGTATAATAACCAGCTGGTATTTGAGCAAAAATTGAAAATGAAAGTAGTAAAAATGCCGAGAAAAGAATAAATTGTTGCTTCATAAGATAGTGTGAAAATGAAAATTTGAAATTTTCTTTGAAAAAATCCCCCAAGTGATTATTAAATTTAATCAGTTTTATTTACTGACGACAAATTTCTGGATTGTTTTACGGTTTCCTGACTTCAATTGAATCAGATATATTCCGTTTTCTAGTTGATTGACAGAAATTGTTTGAGTTGCAATCAACTGATTTTCAATTAATGTCTGACCATTTAAATTGAAAATAGAATAGCGTAGATTAATTTCATCAGATTTTACGGTAATATTATCGCGTACAGGATTTGGAGATAATGTAAATTCTATTTTCAATGGGTCAATCCCTGCACTCAACGACCATGGTTCGCCTTTATGGCTTCCCCAAATATATTCGGCAAGTTGGGGATGATCAATAAACGGATTTCGGTTGTGTTGGAAAACTTCTATTGCATTGTTTCTATCAATTTCTTTTTTGCTTACCGGATCCTGTCGACTCCATTTTAAATATAAATCGATGCTCCAGGTAGCTAATGAAGGATAAGTAGTATGATCAAATGTAGGGCCTCCTACAAATGAAGTCATAATATTCTGATATCGGGTGGCAAAATAAAAATAGGTACGTGCAAAATCACCTTTGTATTCATCATCCGGTTCAAACACCGTACCGCTGTATTCTGCAAATGTAGAGCTTCCTAGACGTCCTTTTCCACCTGCGAGTGTTGTTCCGCCACTGCACTCTCCATGTGGATAG
>Ga0114951_10004335_pt1 | contig 13921 bp, 21 predicted proteins | sample AM7aDNAmetaG_FD_88677 | JGI IMG/M metagenome (GOLD analysis project Ga0114951, IMG submission 88677) | Freshwater microbial communities from Finland to study Microbial Dark Matter (Phase II) - AM7a DNA metaG | ecosystem: Environmental > Aquatic > Freshwater > Lake | place: Finland: Lake Alinen...
ATTGATTATGAGGAAATCAGGCGGATCTGCGCTTCTGATTCCACTTAGTTATCCGCCAGAGGGCGAACCAGATTCAATAAAAAAGGAAAACGGATTTATTCCTCTCTATGCACAACAAGCAGAACCTGAAGACATGCAACTTGATGAGTTTATGATCGACATCAGAACAACAGAGTAGAGAGCAGAATAGAGCAGAAACAAACTAATCATTGCCTTTATCTCAATATATAAGGGGATTATGTTATGCTCGAACTCAAGATACCTTTTGATGAGATCAACAATTTTAGACTGGCTCTCGGCTTAAAACCCATTATAAAACGAAAAACCGTATGCCTCGCTTGCCGAAAGGAATTCGAAAGCCGAGACTATCCTCGACAAAGATTATGTAAGAACTGCCGAAGTAATACAGATGACCATCTTTCGTATGATCATCCGTTAGGACAAGATTTAATGATGGTTGGTTAACGACAAAGTGGAAGGTTTTAAAATGAAATACTTACAAAAAATAAAAGCTCATCCGATCTTAGATATGGGAACACTTCCTGCGGTAAATATGAATGTAGATGTAGAAGACAACGATGAGGATGAAATGGGCGATCCTACTTCTGCTCTTCTTCAAATCGCTCTTGTTGGCGAGTACCAGCAGTGGGATCTTTATGTTGCTTATGCAAGCAGGCTAAAAGGTGCTGAGAGAGAACCTATTGCAGACCATTTCAAAGAGCATGCAGGAGACGAGCTTGGCCATATCGAGTTACTTCAAAGGTATCTCGTTTCGATGGGACAAAACCCGACGCTCCAACGCAAGCCCCTACCTGAGATGTCGGAAGATGCTTCGATTGAAGAAATCGTCCGCCTTCAACTCAAATTTGAAATGGATGCAGTTGGTCTTTATAAGAAAATCCTGAATATTCTTCCAGAGAATGAGCCATTAAAACTGGATATCGAATCCATTATCACAAAAGAGCAGGAGCATGTTCATGATCTTGAGCTTATGCTCAAGGATGAACCAGTAATGGCCTGTCAACTTTTTCGCCCTACCGAGCCAGGTGAGGCTACCAAACCACAAGCAGGTTATGGTAAGGGATGTGGTTGTGGATGTGATTGCCAACCTTTCTTATCCAAAGTTGAGCACCAATGGTGTACAATGGCTTTAAAGGAACTAACACCAGATATTTACGCCAGATGGTATCAAGGCAAACTTCTTTCTGCACAAGAGAAGGCATTTGTAATACAAGCAATAGCACTGAAATGGGGACTTAAAGACAAGCGTGCAATGCTTCGGTTTTTAGATTCCTGCAAAGCATAATCTTGTCTAAGGAATAATCAAATGTCGCATAATATAGATACCATAATTTGTGAAGGGCTAACTGATACACTCGCCTTTCGAACACAAGCAACAGTAACAGATACATCTGCTGGTACTTTAGCTTTAACATCAAGTAGCCCTTATTTGATTATATTCACTGGCACAACAGCAGGGCAGATTGTAACGCTGCCATCGGCTTCGACAGTCTCGGTTGGTTATCAGCAATGTATCCACAATAATTCAACCCAGCCTATTATCATAAACGATGGTGCAGGTGGTTTATTAATAACGATAACAACAGGCCAAAGAACTCTAGTCTGTTTACAAGTAGCAGGATCAACTGCTGGTACATGGTCGGTTCAATTCATGACATCAGAAGCGACAAGTGTCCAGTATACCACTCTGATGCAAGGTCTTGATGATCTCCAGTATGTAGATGGTAACTTAGATATCGGCCATAGTCCTTTAGGTTTTATTCGTGGAACTTCGGGAACGAACGCTGCGGTAACGCTACCTACCACTCCTATCGATGCCACATCTTGGGGTTTCATGCAGTTCACCACTGGGACTACAGCAACAGGACGCTCTTGGGTTTCTGCAACTTCGAGTGCCCTTCAATTAGGAACACTGAAGTGGAACGTAGAATATAGAGTAAAGATTCCTACTCTATCAACAGCCACACAGCGGTTCACTCACTACCTTGGATTCATGAATGGAACAGCGGCAGGCCAACCAACAAATGGAATTTATTTCATATATTCAGACAACGTAAATGCTGGAGATTGGACATTACGAACTGTACTTGCTTCAACAGCTTCGACATTAGACACCAATATTCCTGTCGTTGCTAACACTTGGTATCGTGTACGATTTGAGTATATTTCATCCACATTAATCAACTGTTATATTGATGATGCGATGGTTGGAACAATAGTATCAAACATACCTAGCGCAACTAACCTTTATGTAGTTTTGAAGCATGAAAAATCGGTAGGTGCGACAGCGAGATTAGCCTATGTAGACAGCATGTGGTGGAGGTTAGATAGATGATGATGATGATTGTTCGCCTATACAGCTCTTTTACAGAAGATGAAAAAGTAATATTAAATGTAGTTGGCATACCCGATGCGTGGCCTGCTGAAGTCTCTCTTATTGATGATGAGATGCCAGTGCCTGACGGCTGGGTTGCTATGACCAGTGAAGAGCTGGTTGCACAAAAGGCCACATATCAAAGTGCTTACGATGCATGGGTTGAATCTAGAATACCACCGACGCCAGAGCCAGACGATGATACGTCACCGATACAAATTAATAGCCCTAATGCCTATATATCCATCATACGACGAATGCCACGTCGTGGTAGTTATGCTGTATTTTTCAATGCTAATGCATCTGCAAAAGTCTTAGATTATTGTGTTTATCTTGATGATGAACCTATTTCAGAATCGGAACGAACGTCTATATTCTCTAAAAAAACAGATACTACATTAGCGACACATGCTGAAACCTATGTGAGTGATGGGCAAATGATTTCAATTCGAGTAATGACTACTGGTGGCCCCGCTACAATTACAAACCGTTCTATCGTGCTAATTCAAAAAGATGCGGAATAAGAGGATTTAAAATATGAGCGTTAAGTATACATATACAAAAGCAGTTGCGATCGACAGATTAGAATTAGAAATTAGAGCGTCGTCTAGTATCGTTCATGATTTGGACTATATAACTAGCCTCGGTACTACAGTAGATATTTATTTCAAAGCGGAATTAGGGACGAATGAAGTAACAGCTCTTAACGCTATTGTTGCTGCTCATGTGCCTACACCTTTACCTGATGAAGTCCAAACGGTAGATATTGAAGGAACAAAAAGTAGTCAAGGGCATCTCATCGTTGAACTGTCGATTCCTACCGGCCCTGTTGGATCTCGTGCAATGTCTCTTGTTACTCCTGATCTGGGCGATAGGACATGCTGGTATCAAAAGGGCGTTCAAGTAACTAATGAGACGCTTACCGATTCTGGGGATGGTCTTACTTTCAACTCGGCACATCCCTACTGGATTAACATCTACCATTCCAAATTGACATATACTCATAAACAGATTCCGACGAGGACTGGCGTATTCGGGAAGCATGCCGATTGGGCTATAATCGTTAAGGTTGATGGTGTTACTCAAGCCACGTCTACTTATTCTGTTAATTATGCAGATGGCAAAGTGACGTTCAATTCATCTCAAAGCGGTAAGACGGTTACTTGTACCTACTGGCATAACGATGGCGTGACCAATCCTTCTGAATGGCTCCTTGTTCCGCCTACAGGGAAAAAGTATGTCGTTGAGCATGTCGAACTACAGATTTCTAAGGGAATTGAGATAAACGACACACTTCGTTTTGAGATATGGGCAGGATCGAATCTCGCTACATACAACGGATTCATCGATGTTCTCTTTGAAGCTGGTTATGGCCAAATGCGAGCTGACTACCGTAATGCCAATGATTTCTTAAACACCGCAAACTTAGGGCAAGGATCTGTACCTCTTATTGGAAATCTAACTAGGGAAACAGTCATTCTACCTTACAATTATCTACAGGCTTTTACTTTGGATAGTGCGGTCGGAGCTATTTTCCGTCTCGTTCTTATCAACAACACTCCGTACACCAATACGGACATTGCGACTGGGACGTTCTATGTACAGCTTATTTAACTAGGAGACGTTAGTCATGGTGCCAGAAATATTAATAAAACCAATTTCTTGGCTACTGACAACAAAAACGTACCGTAATTTTGCTCGTAATATTTTGTCTGGATGGACGCTGAGAACCTACGGCTACCCGAAGCTCTCAGCTTCTCGGTACTGGGACATGAAAGCAGCGGTAAAAAAGGCGATCACAGAAGAGGATGGCCTTTTCGTTTTCTGTTCTGCTGATACTAAAATGGTGAGCTACAAGTTGGAAAACCTATTTATGACATGTAAATATGGTCATTGTGGCTTTGTATTTTTGGATTCAACAGGAGAATTGAGCGTAAAGCATGTCAACACTAAGGGCTTTGTAACAGAGTCTTTACTTAATGCAATCACTCGCGATGGCTTTTACATCGGTCGCTTGCCTATTTCAAATCTCACGGAAGCCCGTCGTCGTTTAGAGCTTTTAGAAACATTATGTATTAAACCTAATGATACTTTTGATTATGATTATTCAATCGAATTAGAGCCTGAATTGATTACTTTAATCTGTGATCCAAATAGCCAAATACCGCCTAATTTTAAATTTAAAATGTATTGTTCAGAATTCATCTATCTAGTCGGAAAAGATCTGGTTTCAGATCCTAATTTCAAACCTGAATGGTTCGGAGACCGCTACATAGTCGAGCCTGATGATATATATAAAGGCACAAAACCAATTTACGAGGTGTAATCCCCAAATGTCTTAACATTATAGTCATAAGGCAAGTAGCATGAAAAAGACAATGAACAGAATTTGTTACTTTTTCTTGATACTAACAGCATTATCCATATGTCTCATTGTATTTGCGAAGGAGAGTAAGCCGACTACTACACAAGATTTAGCAGCTCCTTATATGGAACAGAGCGATGGCTCACAACCACAGCAGCTTCCAGATGAAGATACTACTCTTTTTAGTTCACTCATCTCAGCTCTTGGTGGATTTAGCGGTGGTGGTTTACTTCTGATTTTTTTGATTAGGAGATTAGTTAATAGTTACGATGATAACTTTGCAAAGATGGAAACGAGATTAAGTAGTCAAACGCAGCAGCAAGATGATAAAAATGATAAAATATTAGACATGATTGAAAACGTACAGGATATAACACAGGAATTGAAAGTTGAGATCATCAAACTGCAAGCCAATACCGCAGAGAAAGATATCGTCCTAGAGGCGATCACTAAAGTAGGTATGTTAGAAACAGATGTCAATCAAGTACGAGGCGAAGTAAAGTCTATTATGACGCATCTTCTTAATAAGCCAAGGATGAGTGGTAATTTTAGCAGAAGTTAGATAGTTTTAGAGAAAGGATTTTTTATGAAAAGCAGCTTTCGAGATCGGCTACAGACGAGATATCAGATTCATAGTGATGACGAGTCTCAGCCCCAGCAGCCCCAACGCTCTGCTCCTAGTGAGCAACAACAGTCTCAAGATAAACCTGGGGATGCGGATACACAACCTGGGTCGTCACATCCTGATAATTGGCAGACGACCATGCAAAGCGGAAAGACACCCGAAGAGATCAGACAAGACGCTATCGCGCTTTCTGGTATCCTTCAGAGCTGGCAAAGCCAAGTCCTTCAAGCGCAAGATTACTATAAGGAGTTATCGGCTAATTCCGATAAGTATCTCCACATGTACAATCCAATTCTGATCAAAGGTTTGTCCCGTGAGAAACTAGAAGCAGTTTCGTTCATTTGTCAGAAGTTCGCTCGTCTAGCTACCATAGTTTAAAGCTAGGCTTAATTATCATTCATTAGGAGTTTATATGGGAAAAGAGAAAGTAGTTAAAAAAGAAAAGAAGAAAGCGCCTTTGAAAACAAAGGAGCAAAAGAAAGCTGAGAAGAAAGACAAGAAGAAGTAGTAGAGGCTAAGAACAAAGCCTTAAAACGATTATCAGGGAATCAAGGTGATTCCTATTTATCCATTGTTAAGGAGTTATATGATGTACGAGTACACTAAAGACAATCTCACTATGTTCGATGAGCTACTTTCCGCAGGAAAGAAGATCTACGTCATCAACAACACAGAACCGAAAGGTTTGTTGTCAACGACGATTAATGATCCGATTTCTGGAAAAGCACTTAAGCTGGAGTTCCCAAGAACTTGGATTCCCTTCTGTTTAACAGCGATGCTCCCTCGGAATGTTCTGGAGCATAATATTGAATTGAGAAGAACACTTCAGAAGAATACGCTCAAGATCATCGATGAAGCTAAAGCACAAGAGTTGTTGAATTCTGATAGAGGAAGAAAAGAGTATAGTCGTTTGACCGAATCTGAATTCGCAGCAGGATCTCGTCTTGATTCAGCTCGTAAGACAGCGATGGTATCTGCTGTTCGTTCTTCTCAGCAGGCGGTTAACTCTCTTGATAACCCAAGCGTTAATCAAGAAGAGATGTCTCTCCATCCTAAGATGCGAGCATGGGAACAAAGAATCGTGGTTGGGGAGATTGATGGTTCTGTTCTTGTCAACGAGCTTGAGATCCATAGCGGTGAGTTAACACAAAGCGATCTTCAATTCTTGATCGCAGGACAGTTTCCGCAGGATGTAAAAGCCTATGCACAAGAAAGAATGAACACAGGTACGTTCCGTAACAAGTCTCTTACTGCGGGCTCCATTCCTGTAGAGAAGTACGAATCAGATTGGGATATTGAGGTAAAATAAATGGCCGAAAGCACGATAACCCCACAACAGGCAGATCTCATTCGAAAGATGAAAGCTGCAGGACGGCAAGAACCATCCTATATGTCACATCGACACCCAATGTCGATGCGCTCAATAAGATGGACAATGGGGCGTGTTCAAGAAACACCACCACTCAGTAACGGTAAACCTTACATGCAGTGGTGGGTTAATCCCAGCGAATGCCAATGGAAAATGGCAACAAGAACAACCATTGAAAAGATTAGTGGGGGGATCGTTCATCATGAATGGCCTCAAACAGGCATGAATGGTTCTAACGGATCCTTAGCTGGATCTCGTTACGACCAACCGATGCTCTCACTTTCTTTTCAATCAGGTATCATAGTGCCAGGGGGTTATAACGATATAACCTTAAAAGAAGACACGTCTACAACACCGCCCGCTGGCTTAGGAAACTTTTTCGATTTTTTAGAACTCATAGATAGACCAGACGTTACTACATCTGGCGCACCAAATTATATTAACATCATATATGCTTCACCGATTTTTGGTCAACGTGGCCTCTGGCTCCAAGGTTTCTTCACTGAAGAAGGTGTGTCATGGACAGACACAGCAGAAACTCCGAATCAGATATCATCATGGGGCGCTAGTTTCATGGTGTTCAACTCACAACCTAGACTTAATTTGTTACTAAGTAATTTTGAGATGATAGGTATTCCAACGATCCCAACGTAAAGATTCATAATTATAGACTTTAAAAAAAGGTATAAAAGCATGGCACAAACAGCATTAAGAAACACAGAAGGCATGGCGACTTCGTTTCATAACACACAAATTATAAATATCCGTGCGACTACAGAGACTCAATTAATCCAAGTATTTAGAAATCTAAGATCAGGTGCTGTCTACGAAACTAAACCTTTAGCTCTAATTCAAACCAAACTATCGACAGAGCATCGACAAATAAATATCCTTAAAGCACTTATGGTAAGCCCAACATATTGGGATGCTTTAATTGCCGCTGTCGGTTTAGATGTTATTCGTCAAATAAATGTTTATGCATTAACATCTGATTTCCTTTTAAACGATGATCGCTTTAACCGAATGTTATCACGTCTCTCCCCGAGGCAAGACCGTTACGACAAGAGATACGAAATAACGCTCGTTGGTGGTGTAGGTCAAGTCGATCTCGGCTTGCCTTTCGTAGCTTCTACGCTCGATATCGTTGGTGCTGTGCCTGTTGCTACCTTCCCCTCAACCGGCCTTCTCCAGTTTGCTGCTGGTGATGTTGGCACGATGGTAGATATTTCATTTGTAACAGCCCCTGTTTACAACGTATCTAAGATTGTTCGAACACATGATCAAGTGCCTGACCATAATGGAGTGGTGCATCCGCCTTATGCTTACGTTATGCATCCGCTTCTTGCAACGCCACTTGGGATAACCGTTCCAGCAGTTTAATAATAGAGGTTCACTATGGCACTTAATACAGCCGATACTATAAAAATTCATACTGAATTATATGAGAATTATAAAGAACGTCTCGAAGAGTTAGAAAAAGCCAAAGATGAGGAACAGGAAGAACCTTTCGAAAGATCGTTTCTTCATAATGCTATTTATCTCCATCGCCTTTGGTTTGAGCAGATCGAAGGCTCATCAGAAGAAATGAAAAGTAGCCCTCTTTTAGATGAGATATTAAAACGTAGGGATTCAGATCTCGCTACATTTAAAGAGTGGATGAACAGCTTTGCTGATGCCGCCAAGCCGCATGGATGGGCGATCTGGGGATGGGCTCACTCATTAAAGACATTCGTAGGCTTTCCCATCCGTGGTCACGATGATGCCATACCTTTAGGTGTTACCCCGATGCTTGTCATAGATTGTTGGGAGCATTCCTACCTTATGGACTTTGGCCTCGACTTCGATGAATACCTATCTATGGTCTGGAGTAATATCAATTGGGACGTGATCGAACAGAGGCACCACGAATTAGCTGGGCTTTTCGGCTACGGAGTTAAATAACTAATATCATTAGTAATGTGGAGTATATCATGTATAACAGTCAAGCGGATATCAATGCAACAAAAATGCGAATAGCTATCGAAGGCGTAGAGAAGTCTTATCAGCCTATGTTCTCTCTGGTAGCAGAGTTAGACCAGCAGAACTTCACTGTGGATGCGGCATCATTGCAGGCGATACTAGATAGCTTAAAACTTCTTATGACAACGATTAAAGGCGATGTAGCTCTGTAATAAGGTAGATATGACATGATGGGATTTATCTCGAAGATCCAAGCAAGATATTCATAAAGAGGAGAATCAATAGTGAACTTCTTACAAAAAGTAGAAATAGCAGCGGCAGTGGCAGAAGCCAATCGAGAGCATCGAAGTTATCTTGCTAAAGTCGAAGCCAAATATAACATCATGGAATCGATTAAGAAGGTAATGACCAAGGTTTTAAAAACCGCACTACCTGATCTCATCGCTTACTCGGCAACGACGGGCTTTGCTAAGATCAAAGATCCAGAGGGGCTTGGGAAGAAATTCCAAGAGATCGCCACAGAAACAGTCGGTGATACCGAAGTAAAGACGCATAAGATCAGCGATGATGAAGGTGGTCAGATCGTTGTTTATACGGTCAAGTATAAAGGAGGAAGTAATGATTACGGTTCTGCTTCCATCAAGTACACAGAAGGCCAAGGAGCCAAGATAGCTACGATTGATGCATCAGGTAATATTAGTGCTTTCGCGAAGTCCGTTGTAGATACATTAAATACTATTGACGCTCATGGGAAGAAGATGGCGAAAGAAACAGCCAAGAAAGCACCATCAGGTAAGACAACACAGACGACAAGACTGGCAGGGAAGTAACATGGCTGATTTACATACTGATCTCTGGTCTATCAATGATCTTGTGCTTCATTCACGATCGAAAAAAGATGCAAGAGATCGCTTTGAGAAGATGCACGGGTTTTCTTTGTCTAGACATGCCGCCCATCTTGCGTTCAACGATGCGGTAAAGAGAAGATTTAAGAAGAATGAAACTAAAGCGTCATACCGAGATCAAATCGGAGAACGATATAAGATTGTCGAGTAAAGGAGCATCATGCTTAAAAACTTTTTAATCGCTCTATCGTTTATGGGGTTATTTGCTTGTGGGCATAATGTAACAGAGAAAAGCTCCTCATCTATTGAACGAGAACAGCCAGCTCTAACCGTTTATTTTCCACCACTTCTAGCTTGGCTTTCTCCACAAGAGCGTCAGAAACTTTGGACATTCAGAGATATGGATGAAAGTACCGGATATTGGGTTATTGTTGGTCATTCAGATAAAAACGGTAGCGATGAATTCAAAGAACAGATTTCTGTGGCGAGAGCAAGAGCGGTTGAAAAGTATTTAAGGGATACTTATGATTACGACGTTGTAGGTATTATTCAAGGATTATCCGACAAAAAACTAGTGAGTAAAGATCAAGCGTTAAACAGACGAGCGGAAGTGATGTTCGTTAAATACGAATGAGGATTATAGATGCGTATTGTTGCAGAGTACCTTGAAAATACAGCGCAGCTTCTTGTGCGCTTTTTAAGCATTCCTTCGGTGATTGGAGATGTCGTTCAGACCGGCACTTATTCCATCGATGGTACGCCTTTAATCCCTTGCGTCATCAATCTCGATCTTAATAGTGATGCTATAAAGAATGGAGAGGCTCACGCTTATATAACTGGCTACTGGCCTTTACCTACTTATGTTGATGTGACACTACCAGATACTACGCAACAAAGAATTCCTATCATTCAAGTGACACAAAGAAATACGACATGGGAGCCCTTAACGATTGAACAGCCAATCGAAGCTATTAAACCCATCGAGCAGGATGCTCTAAGGCCAGGCGAAGGTTCCAATCCTTACAAGCCAGAAGCTGTAAGACCGCCTGAATATCCTGATCTGTGGGTAGAGCTATCTCTTGAAAGAACAGATCCTATAAGGCTAGGTGCAGACATGACGAGCGATCCTCTCATCTACGCAGGTGGATGTGAAGGTAGGGCTTTATCCTCTGCGATTAAACAGTTGGATGTAAACGTCGCCCCTTATCTATCCTATGCTCCAGTGAGACTTGAAGGCCAATTTACTAATTCATTAACGAATTCAAACTTTACTGTAGTACCTTCATGGCCAACACCGCATTTTGATCCTTTACCTAATGGTTGGTCAGTCAATTTGGCAGATCCTATGAGTATGGTTCGAATGCAGATATCTGAACCAGAAGCTACGCTCCCGATTTTTACTTTGAGATATAGACAACGGGCAAATAGTGATGTTTCCTCTGTGCCACCTGTAACCATTCTCACGCCTGCGGTAATCAACGCCAACGAGACGTTTATGGTTATCCTAGCTCCTGGGCCTTCAAACGCTTCAGGTAGCGTTCAGCTTCAATCAGAAGATGGCGCTGTATCTTCGCCTGTGTATAACCTATCACCCAGTGTGGCCATCGTTGCCTTTCTTTCTTTTGGGACGCATGTAGGCCGAATTAAAATGATATGGAATCAAACCAAAGGTGACGGTGGGGAGCAGATCCTTCAGCTTATAGCTCCTAGCTCTTCTGTATATACAGGAGCCCATTCTTATATACCGACAGGTAAAACATCATTTGCTGATGTTGTCAGCCTAGCGAATATTGAATTCGATAAGCCTTGGTACTTTACTAGGGGCTCTATTCGCGTAGATGGAAGTGGGGACATACCTTCTCAGCCTTATTCTTGGAAACTCATGATCGGCTCCCAAGCGATTCTTAAAGTGGATGGTGGTCTTCTCAGTAGCGATTTTTCGTTACAACCGCCCGTAACTTTAGCTAATTATCTACCCTCTGTCTTGAGCTATAAATTGGTATGGACATCTCTTAGCTCTTTTAAAATTGTGGATACAAGCGGAATGACATCAGTACCGATTCCGTTCTCGCTCGATTTGACACCTATCAGTGGTTATTCTACTCCGCTTCTTGTTGAGATTACTGGATACCGTCCTAATGAAGGATCGTCTGTGGCGAAACGCTGGGCTTATCTGCCAACTTAAAAAAGGATTTATTAAATGCTTTCAATTAAATATCAAATATTCTTTTTCGACTCTTCTCAAAATAGAGAGAGTCAACTCAATGCCATTCAGCCTTTGTTCCATAGTCCTTCGGCAATTAAAGTCCTTTTAAAAACAGCTAAATTTGAGCAGAAGGATGCTCTTGTTTATTCTGGTATGGAAGATGCTCTTGAAGATCTTCTTAAGAAAGTGGGAAGAGCTGATACTACCGATTGGCTTGATTTTGACTTTGATCAGATCAAAGAGGCCATCGATGCTTTAGCTCAAGAGTTAGGCTTAGCAAGATTTGATATTACAATTGATGATAGTGACGAACAAGTGCTAGGAGATCCGCCCGAAATGGAAATGATAAAAGTCGAAGGCGCTACCAAAAAGAATAGTTATCCCCCAGACATACCAGAAAAGAACTACTGGTTATGGGATGATGTGAAGAAACATTATAGAAGCGAAATCACACGTCGTAGCGGACGGGATCTTGATAAGAAGGAAGCTATCCAACGCATCCTTTATTATAATTCGGCTTTGAAGCTGAACCTCTTACCTTTCTCGTTCAATACCGTTACACAGGTTAACGATGCCCGAGACGTTATCTGCCAAGATATTATTCAAGGCGAAGATAAAGCATCGGATCTTATTGAAACGTGGGAGCGGCATCTTAAGTCCGATGGAACTCTCAAAAGAACAAAAGCCATCAGGTATCTCGGCTCAGAATTTGAAGAAACTTCCAGCCGTTACTATATCGCTCATGCCGTAGAGTGGACTCTTGGCGTGGATTGGAAAACGCTTTGTGACTATCTCAAGAAGAATCATGGATTCCATGTTCTATCGAAAGACCATTTGAGCATGACGCTCAATCGCCTTACGAAGCTGGAAGTCATACAAGATGAAGGCCAGAAAGCCGCTCTTTATGTGAGCCATGTATTCACGCCACAACAAGCAGCGACGTTAACAGGGAAAGATCAGAAGGAAGCTATAGTGAAGATGCTCCATAAGTATTCTACGCTCTGGTACAAAAACGGTGCCTTCCCTGACGTGAAGAAGATTAGCTAACGAGTAAGCCCGTTATAAGTAATGCCAGTACAGTGTTTCGGGCATCTATTGAAAGACTGTGTGGTCTTTTGGTGGAGGAAAAGAAGGAAGTTAAGTCCGATGGGTAAGCGGCTGGCCGGTTAAGACCTATTGGAAGGTCTTCCTTCATCCTTACCTTTTTGAGGGGTTTTGTATGAGATTAAAACTGCTCGCATCGTCATTAACCATTATTTTAGCGTCATTACTTTCCTTTGGTCTAATCGAATACTATTTAGTCCCACATCAAAGCATAATCAAAGCTTTCTCCTTTGTGAAGTATACTCCTATTGAAACAAAAGCCTTTACTGCTACAAGAAACGATGCAAATTGGCTTTTAACTTTAAAAAAGTCTTATTTCCCAACTAACATAAAATCGATTGCTCTAACTTATAATGGTACTTTCTATGGGATATTCATCCTAACCGATAAAATATTTGTGCCTGTATTAGTTATGCCAGAAGTCGAAGTGGTTATATCTCCCCTTGATGCTGATGGAAATGCCTTGACCAGCGAATCCTTCATTATAAGGGAACACCATGATTCAAAGTCACCTTAGATTCCTAGATATCGATGATCTTATTATCTTGGCTGCTATGACTTCATCAAGTTATAATTTGAATAAAGTGGCTAATGATCTTGGTCTTACACCGCCTGCGGTCTCGCATAGGTTAAAAAAGTATAGAACATATATTCCAAATTTTACTTTGAACAAAACAAATAAGCCAGGTCAGTATTATCAGCTTACACCAGAGGCAAAAGAATTTTGTCTCAAAGCAAAACAAGCTCTAACGACTTTACTAACATACGATGATAGGGTTGCATAGATGATTAAAAACGTAACAAATAATGATGTTGCAGATGCGACAACAGATAAAAAGCTGCTTGATCTCAGAAAGAAGGATAGACAAATCATGAGCGAGCCTTCTGAAGAAGAAGGTTTCCAGATTGTGTCTTTAGGCAAAGGCGGTCCTCTTTGGGCTGGAAGTCCTGAATCCAAACCTTCGATGACTATAAATACGCTGTGGGACTTCAATGCCTGCGGGCTTCCATATCTTTGGACGCATTATGGTGTTCGAGGAGATGGGGTTAATG
>Ga0114951_10004337_pt1 | contig 13914 bp, 27 predicted proteins | sample AM7aDNAmetaG_FD_88677 | JGI IMG/M metagenome (GOLD analysis project Ga0114951, IMG submission 88677) | Freshwater microbial communities from Finland to study Microbial Dark Matter (Phase II) - AM7a DNA metaG | ecosystem: Environmental > Aquatic > Freshwater > Lake | place: Finland: Lake Alinen...
AAATATTATTAGTTGCACTTATTAATGGACCTTGATAATTTGTTGCTGCTATATTAATTCCAGATTGCAATGCATTAGAAGTTCCAGTTACAAGACCAACAGTAGAAACCCAAATATTATTAGATGTATTGTTTACTAAATTAACAGTGTTAGTCCACAGTCCATTTGTTGCAATTATAAAATCACTATATTGTACAGCCTGTGCGATTAAGTTACTTTGTGGACCAATTAAAGTATAAGCATTATGAGCATTATTTATGAATCCTGTTGATAGGACACTGTTGAAATAGTAAACAATAAATTCTTCATTAGATTGATAGATAGAAGGTAATGCACCATAAACAGTTGCAGAAGCAATTGCTATCGATTGAAATCTATTTACATAATTACTCGGATTACTATTGGGATAAGAAGTATCATTCAAATGAATAATTTGTGTTTGAAGTGTATTAGATACAGATGATACTAAGGTAATAGTATGACCCCATAAATCATTTGTTGCTGCTGACACTGTATTAGATACGAACGTTGTAGTTGCAGAATTACTAAGAACAGCAGATGAAAGATAATCTTGACTAACAACCCAATTAGATAATCCAACACTATATACTGCAGTTGCAACAATTACATTACTCTGTGGCCCTATTACCGTGTATGCAGTGGCTGCCTGTTGAATGGGAACATTATTCATTACAGTTAAAACGCCCTGAGTAAATCCATTGATTTGACTTACTAAAATTTGCTGTGCTGCAAACATTGGACACACAAGAAACATTAAATACAACCCGATTAAAATTTTCTTAATATTCATTAAGGTAATTCCTTATCTAAATTAATGACTTTTAACTAATAGCCAACGATCCGTCCTAAAAGTGTTTTTCATACGAAAAAGTTTATAGTTTCCGTTTAAAACTTTTCCATGAAACTCTAATTCAAAATATTTAGTTGATGAAATTTTAATAGTTACCATACCATGATCAATTTCTTCAAGTCTATAACTTTTAAGTGTCAACCATCTAGGATTGTGATCTCTTGTCTTTACTACTAAAGTTTTTTTATCAACAGTATCTAAAAAATTACTAGGTGCAGCAAAAGAATGAAGTAATTTTGGATTTCTATTATCTAAAAATCTAAGATCAAAATGAATACTTCCACTACGAGGATCATGTTTATGAACTACAAATGGAACCTCTTTTGGTCCAAAAGATTCATTCAACATATCAAATTGTGTTTCCATAACTTACATCCCTTTATATTAGTTTGTTCATAAGTTCAGGAAAAAAAAGAACAGAATTTTTACTTCTGTTCTTTTTAATAGTATCAATGTAAATTCCTCTGTTCCAATTCTTTGATCACTTCTTGTAAGCAATCATCAACTGAAATTCCAGGATGACATTCATCTGTTGGGTTGTGGTTAGTTAACTCATTATGAAAAATTGCTAGTTTTTTATCATCGAGGCGGTGGATTCTATCAAACATCTTTTGATATTCTGAAGTCTTGACTCGGGTAGGTTCGATACCTTTATCATTTCTAAACTTCACTACTTCTTCAATAGTGAGTTCTCGGGTTGAACCATTCTCTCGAACAAAGACTCCAGTACCAGTTTCTTCTGGTTTATCAGTTCCTTTGAATGACCACCACATCTTTTGAAATTCCATCCATTTGGCTCTGCAATCTTTACAAACTCGAAGAGTATGAAATCCATGAGGAATTAATTCGCCAGAACATTTTACTGTTCCTGCCATCAAATTAAGTTTTTTACCATTACCAAGATCAGCAGATACAGCTTCTTTTAATGGAGTTAAATCTTTGATATCAGCATGAAAAAGAATCTTCGTTTCAAATGGCATGTTCAATTCAGTCATATCATAAAAACACGCCACCCAGATTGTTCGACGGTCTTCTCCATCTTCTCCGCAACGTTGACATTTCTCATCCATAATAATTTCCTTTTTGAGTTTCAAAAAAACCACAGCTATGCCCACTTTGTGGGTCGAACTGATGGTCCTATGGTAAATTAATATATATAACTTAAAAGTTCTATTTAAACCACCAAGAATTCTTTAAAATCATTAATTATTTTTTCTGGATTATCTTTCCATTGTTTTTCAGAAACTCTAAAAACCACATATCCCAATGATGCTAGTTGCAATGTACAATCTATATCATCTTGTTTATAGATAATCATATCAGAATCTATGAAATGAATTCGTTCATCAAATTGAATAAAAAGTTTTAGTTCTGGAATATGCCCATCTGGAAATCTTCCAACGATATATCTAAAAGAAGAATCGTTTCGAATGATATTGTGGTTTGTATATTTTTGTAATTCATTTAAAAATAATCGTTCTTGAATCCCAATTCTTGGTGATAATGGTTCTCCATTTAATTTTTGATTCTCAATTGTTCTTATAAAATTAATTCTAGAACCTTCTCTTCCTTGTGGTGTTTTCATCCAACTGTCTTCATTATATTTTTCTTGACATGTTTGTTTTATTTTTTCTTTAATTTCTTTTGATTGCATTGGATATTCAACACCATAATGTTCTAAAGATAATTGTTTAATTTGATTTTGAATTTCTTCTGATTGAAATGGATTTTCAACACCATAATTTTTTAAACATGTTTGTTGTGCTTTTTCTTGAACTTCTTTTGATTGCATTGGATGTTCAACGCCAAAATGTTCTAAACATGTTTGTTTAATCTTTTCTTTAATTTCTGTTAATTTCATTGGGTGTTCAACGCCATATTTTTCTAAACATGCGTATTTAATCTTTTCTTTAATTTCATCTGATTTAAATGAATTATCAACACCTAATTTTTTTAAACATGTTTTTCTATATTTTTCTTTAACTTTTTCTGATTGCATTGGATTTTCAAACCCACAATGTTCTAGATTTGTTTGTTTCGTTTTTTCTTTAACTTCTTTAGAATATATTGGCGCTGGTCCGCCATATCGTTCTTTGTTGGTTTGTATTCTTTTATCTTGAAATTCTTTTAATTGCATTGGAGCTTCAACACCATATTTTTCTTTAAAATTTCTTGCTCGTTTTAAATATAAATCTTTTCTTCCCCGATTACTGTGTCCAAATATAAAACTATTCTTTTCATTAGTTATTTCTTTACCGCACCCACAGTTACACAGTTTCATTTTTCATAGCTCCACATTCTAACTCATTAGCAAAGTCGTGGGCATCTTCATATGAATACGCTTTAGTGCTCATTAAATATCTTTCAGAAAGTTCATGAAGTAAAATGGTTTTTAACATATTTATATCATATTTAGCATCCAGCCACACTTCATTTTTAGGAATATAAACTTTGACAGCGTCGTTTCCCCCCTCAACAAAATCCATATCATATTTTTGTTTTACTTCTTGTCCATTTACTAAAAACACATTAATATTATCAACGGAACCAATACATCTTTTCGCAAGTCGATCTGAAGATCTGCTCTGACAGTTTTCGGTTTCTTTTTTAATATCTTCTGGAATGGTTAATCGTTTGATTTGTTGCCATAGATTTTTGAAATATTTATCTGTTTCTGGATAGTAACTATTTTCAGTTAATCTAACATGAAAAAGTGGAATGGTCCCTTTATTAGTAATCAAAACAATTTGATTATTTTTATCTTTCTTAAACTTTTTAATTATAGCTCTTCTATTTTTCCACTTACCAAATAAAACTTCATCACCAATTTTCGGAAGTGTCACAGTCAACTCATTTAATATTTTACATATTGTATGGTATGAGTTCATTTACTAAATCCTTAAATCTTTTTATAGTTTGTTCTTTATTTTCGATCCATTGTTTTTCTGAAACTCGAAAAATGAAAAATGCTTGAATTTCTTTTGATTGAAGTGCATATTTAACACCATTATTTTTTAAACATGATTGAACACATTTTTCTTGAACTTCTTTTGATTGCATTGGATTTTCAGCACCATATTTTTTAAGACATGTTTGCTTCTTTTTTAAAATACTAGATATTGATGGTTTTATTCCTCTGCTGTTATGTCCGCGAATAAATCTATTTTTTTCATTAATAATTTCTTTACCACAACCGCATTCACATAATTTCATTTAAAAGCAACTCCTTTTATTTTATTCTTGAAATCTGAATAAATTAATAAGGAGATTATATGAGCACAAATCCGACTTTTGATAAAGAAGAATTAGAATTTATGTTACTCACTGTTCTCAAAACACGAAACATGTTATTTGATTGTATTAAAGTTTCTTTAGATAGACGAACCTTCAAACGAAAAGTAAATTATAATCCTACGTGGGAGGGTGACAGAGGAACTATACCGGGATTAGAAGATATCAATAAGTTATTAACTTTACTAAGAATGCATATTAATTCAGAAGAGACAATTTCATTATATGAAGCAACCGGTGAATTTGATAGACCATGTAAGAAAAGAATTCCTAAAGTCAAATCTGAATAAAAGAAACGGTACTATTCGAACAGTCGTATTTTGTATATAATTTAATTGAATCAATTAAAAAATTAATCGACGTGAAAAGAAGATAGTTACATAACTAAAACAACTATTAATTTCGTTACTAGTTGTTTTAAAAACATAACTATCTAATTAATTTTTTTACTGGCGAAGAGTCTGATTACCGCGATTCAATTGGGCACGAGCCTTCAATGCAGCTGCAGTACCAACACCAAGAAGAGCAGCGCCACCAGCAATTTTTCCTACTGGTGCTTTACTTAATGTTCCAGCAATTTTTGCTCCTGTGGGACTAGCCATAATCTTAGGATTATTCAAAGCAGATTTACCGGCGCTCTTAGCGATACCAGCACCAATACCAGCACCAATACCTGCTAATGCACCAGTCTTAACCATACTGGGTGCTTTTTGTGTATCACCAGCATAAGAAGATGCAGGTGCAATAACTTCTTGTACAATTTTATAACCATTCAACTTCATTGTATATCTCCTTCTAAGGTATCATTATATCATCCAAGACAATTTTAATTTATTCATCTAAAAATACCAGTAAGATAAAACATCAAATATACAGAACAAATCAAAAAGGAGAATACCATGAATCAACAATTTCACAACACAAGTCATATTATATCTGAATTTTTATCTCATCATGTTAAACATAAGTTGTTAAAAATGTCTGTTAAATTAGCATTGAAGGGAACTAAGAAAGCTGTTAAAAAAGGAAATAAAAAATATGAAGAACATAAATTGAATAAAAAACAAAAAGAAAAAGCAAAAAAAATATATAATGATTTGAAAAAAGATTTAGAAGATTAACGAAAAAAAGGAGAGAGTTACCTCTCCTTTAAATATATCATGCTGGAAATATCCACCAAGATTTACATCGGTAGAAAAAATGATTTCCTACTTGTTCCATCCGAACTAAACCTGATCTCCAGTTTGGTCGGACGGATTTTTCATGATACGCAATCGCTCCATTATATCTTGATGGTGGCACAAAAGTTCCATCTACCATATCTTTTGCTACCAATAAACAATATGTATATTGCTTGTTGTGCGGTGGTTTAAACGATGAAAACTTTCGATGGTTCCAGCAAGAAAATTGCTTCCTTGCAAGAATCACATTCGGAATCTCTGTTGCTCCACCAGATCGATTCCATATCACACTCGCCACGCCCAATTTACCCTGATTACTTTCTTTACCCGCTTCGAGATAAAGAGTAGCAGCGGTCAAACGAAGGATAGCATCGTAACTTGTTGGCGGTACCTGTTGATGCAAATGCCGGTGAGTAAAACCCATCGTCAATAACACCATTGTCAACATTGCGAAGTATCTCATGTTATCCTTTTTTACTTATTCCACCAATCTCCACCATGCGTTTGGAGTTCATCAAATCGTTTTTGAATTTGATTAGATTTTTCCAAACGTCTTTTCTTTGCCTGACGAACCAGATTTGATCTTCTAGATAATTCAGACATTGTCACGCCCTGTTGTCTAGCGTAATTAATTAGATAAGTCAACTCAGCCCCAGTAGCCATGTTAAACTCCTAATGAACCAGTCTCCCATCTGGATAGTAAAACAGTGGTTGTGTTCGAATAACAACTGGTAACTGATCAATATATACGGGTGATGGTTGCTGAATAATTACTTGTGGTTGTACGTATACTACAGTTGGTTGCTGAACATATACGACTCGTTTCCGTGGTTCGGAAACAGATTCAATAATCTCACTAGTTACAGTAAGACCAATCAATCCCCAAACTAAATTTCCATCATGACTTCGATAGTACCCATAGTGTCGACCACTACGAGATTCTTCTCTTCGATCACTTTTTCCATTTCGAGATTCTTCCCTACGATCATTTTTTACACTACGATGATCATCAGCAAAAACAGAAAATGAAAAAAGAATCAAGATAACCGACAATAAACGTTTCATGGTTTTTCTCCTTTTGATTTGTTCTGAACCTAAAAAAATAGTACGAAGGTACAGATGTATTTTCACAATCCTATACCTTCGTTTAGATTATCATTCGATAACAGCACAAGCAGCAATATTAGTCTCGATGAAAGATTTCTCAGTTGCCCGAATCAAATCCTTTGTTGTCTTGTACCGAAATCCCCATGACTGATAATCAGGTCTTGGTTTTTCAGTATTGATCTTGATTCTATCTGGTCCATAAGAGGCACCAAATTTCATCATACGGCCAAACACATAATCTCCATAAACCTCATCTGGTTGGTCATCACGACCACCAGGATAATCTCCACGAGTCTTAACGTTTGTCCAGACTTCGTCTTCCGTTGCATTGGGTCGATTTTGCAGAAATCCCATTCCACTGGGACCACCACAAGCTATCCATGCAAGGAACATCATTCGTTTGGTAAACTGTTCAGATGTAACCCCTGTAACTTTGACCAACATTGCTGACTCCTTCTTTTTTAGTAGTGTGAATTTTAAAACAAAACTCTTCTCTCTCGATAATTAATATATATAGATTAACAGATTGATTTTAATAACTATGAACAAATAAAAAATTTGAGTATGCATTTATAATTTACTAGAATAAACTAAAAGGGGATTTTACTATGAAACAAGATGGTTATAAAATTACATCAATAGTTGTTAATGAAGGAATTTCATCAGCAATTAAAAATGGTCTATTCAGACTCGGTCAGCGTCATGGAAGAAAACTTGTTAAGAAAGGTATTACTTCTGATGACCTTCGTATAATGTTTAGACATGGTAAGAACAAAGCTCTTACTGCAAACAAAAATCACCCACTAACATCTTTTCAAAAGGGTGTGAAATCAGTAATTCACAAAGCAACAGGAAAGTAATTTCATATGGTTACTAAAGAAGAACATGATTGGTTAGTAAAACAAAACGGTATTAAATATTGTACAAGTTGTTATCAAGAAATAGATCAAGATTGTGTTCCTTTAAATAGTAAAATTTGCAAATCATGTATTCAGATTTTAGAAAAAATAGATGAACTAGAAGAAGAGGATGGAACTATTCCATTCAAATAAAAGATTAAGAAAAAAAAATAAGTGGGTAGAGAAATTAATCTCTACCCACTTATTCCCACTCAATCAAGGAGATTTCACAAATTCAACATCACCAGAAACGATGACATCTGAATCTGAAAATTTATCATGAAATTTAAATCCTACTCCAAACGGACGGATAGGTCCAACAGAGATCCACCGGATCTCTTTTCCACTAGTGTGTTTGATAACAGCACATTGTTTTAGTGGACGAATTTGAATAAGGGTAATCACAACAGTTAATACAAATACTATTGTGATTAGTACCAACAATGAAACTTTCATGATGATTACCAACCTTTCTTTACTTTAACTTTTTGGAGTGCGATCATAACTTTTTCAGCATTCTCCTTTCCAAAGCATGCCATCCAGTGGTTATCGATATCCCACCAAAATTGACACGTGTAGTAACTATCATCCTCAATTGGTTTACCGTGAGAATCAATTCCAGAAACCGCTTCACTGATTCCTGAATATTCTTTCAGACGATATGGACGACTGTCGCGTCCAGATTCCGCCTTAAAGAATTTGGTGATATCTTCAACTTGATCATCTGAACAGATCAAACAGAGACGTTGCCCTTTGTAATTGATAACGTCTTTCACCATCGTCACTTTGATTTTTGCAATTTTACTGCACATCTCTTTTAATGACTTTGGTAGAGATCCAAATTCAAACTCTGCACTACCCATGTAATCCAGATTCAAGATTGAATCAATCCCGGTATTTTCTGAAACATCCTTTTTGAACTTTGCACGCTGTACGAGGTATGGACTATTCATAATACTTCTTTCTTGGTGTTGGGGTGTTGGATCAAATTCCAGAATTTGCTATCATCCAGTTGATGGATAGTTGGTTGACCATTCATCTTTATTCGAACTTCATCGAAAGAAATATAGAAGCAGCTGCGTGATATGATATCACACACTTCTACAATTCTCTTTTCTGATCTAATTGTTTGTATCTCACAAACACAATCAATTATTGTTGCTGTTCTATCAGTAGTTACTGACTCCACCCAAATCAGCATTCCGCAATAAATGAATGGTGGTTTCACGAATTCCATGATGATTCCTTTCGTTATTTGGTTTATATCACTTGTATGCTGCCTCAAAGATTATTTTCTGAATATCAGATGAGAAACATGCAATTCGTTTTGCATTAATCTTATCGTGATTATATCCTTCAACCTTCACATCCATATAATTAAGAAGCCACAAGAAAGGACGCTTGATCCATTTATCAAGAATTTTTCCTTTCTCTTCCATCGTTGTGATTACATAATGAAGTCCTTCACGGACATCACACGAACCATCAAAGACTGGTTGTCCATCAAGTTCACAAATATAACCATTTGAACATTGGAACATTCCTTCCCGTGGGCCTTGATAGTTGAAATATATTTTAGCAGAGTTAATTGAATCGCCCCAGTAACTTTCACAACGAAGTAAAATTCCTGAACGCCACATGATAACAAATGTATCAGTTGTATCAGGAATCTGTTCTCGAAAAATTTCTTTGAATCCAAGATTGGTTGCAATAGATAAAAATTCGGAAAACTTTATTCCGGAATGAGTATCATTGGTTTCCTTGAGAATTTCTTTCTTTGATTCAGAATTCAAAGAATGTAAAATTACTCCAAGACCTGCCGTATCGTTACACGTATCAGATCCTTCACATGTAATCTTTTCAGCAACATCGAAAGGATCAAAATTCAATGCATCTTTAACTTTCTGATTCATGATAACTCCTTTTACCCAATGGGTAGATTTGCGTTGACGAAATAAATTCCTTATACGATAATAAATATATATAGTATTTCGAATATAAATAACTATTTCAAATATCAGAATAAATTAAAAGGAGATTTTCTATGAAACAAAATAGTTATAAAATTATCAGTACTATTTTACAAGAATTAAATCTAGTTAAAACAGTCAAGCAAACAGGTTTGGGAATTGGTAGAAATATAAAAAAAGATAAAGTTAGTGCCGCTATGATTGCTGCGGGTCTTCCTTTTCCCGGTGGAACAGTTCCCGGAATAACACACCATATAACCAAATCAAAACCATCACAGAAACGTTTAATGGTGTTGGGAAGAAAATTAACACGTCCATCTCAATGGACCAAGGCAAGTATGAAATAGGAATTAATTATGTCTAGTACAGTAGAGTATATCATTAGTGATTTACATATGTGTGATAAAGGTCCAAGAGATACTTTCTGTCTTGATGGCCGATTAGATAGATTCAATAAATTCTTAGATTGGGTACAAACAAAAGAAAATTATAAAATAACAGTTCTTGGTGATATGTTAGATTTTTGGAGAGTTAATATAAGTGGATCTATCAATGCTTATAAAGATATTTTAGATAGACTCTATTTTATGCATGCAGTATATGTTCCCGGAAATCATGATAATGCGTTTGTAAATTTTTTAAATACTAAAACTCATCTATCACATATGTTATTAGAAGATGCCAGAACACCATATAGTAAAATTATTGGTGGAAAAGAATTTACTTTTTTGCATGGACACGAAGTAGATAAGTATTGTAAAGATAACAATCCAGGAATAGGAAATATCAATGTAACTATATCTGGATTACTAGCTGATAAAAATCATAGTCCAATTAAAGATGGAAAGAATATTGAAGATGAATTAATCAATGCTTTACAATTCTTTAATACACTTTATTTGAAAATTATGCATCATCCTAATAGTAGAACCCAAACCATCAACGATATTGAAGATTATAGAAAATCAAAAAATGCTGATGTTGTAATTTATGGTCATACTCATGAAGCAGGAAATATTGGTACTCATCATTATAATACAGGAACATGGTCAAGAGATGTAGATACTTTTGCAGAGATTACTGATGATGGAACTGTTAACTTATATGTGTGGACCAAAGATAATAAAGCTATTCCCTTTCAGCATTCATTAATATAGAAAAATCAAAGAAAAAAAGAAGTGAGTAGTTTCTAATACTACCCATCTTTAATCTACACAGAGAGTGTATTCTTCTCTCGTGCATTGTTCCATTCTTGATCACGTTCAATGCGGATCTCAATCAGAAGACGTTCATACTCTTGATGAGTAATATCACCATGACGATACTTGTCTCCAATCTTGTCCATCTTGAATTGTGCCTTGTTGTGTGCTGCTTCAATTGCCAGTTTTTCTTTATCGAAAGCTGACATGATTTCGCAGAATGACATAATCAATACCTTCCTCTAATGGTGATGTTTGATAACATTCCATGCAACCAATACCAAGAATACAGCAATAGGAATCAGCGGCACTGAAATAATAGCTGCCACGAATTCCCATTTTAGTCTTCGTTCTTCCTTATAGACATCACGAAGACTTTTCTCAAACTCTATAAATTCTAACTCTGTCATGACACTTTCCTTTCGAATGGTAGGACTGGCGGAGATCGAATCCGCGACCCGCAAATTAAAAGTTTGCTGCTCTACCAACTGAGCTACAGTCCTATGATGTTAAAGATTGGCACGCCCGACAGGACTCGAACCTGTGACCAATGCTCTATCCAACTGAGCTACGGGCGTAAAATGAAAACGTAAATAATTCCTTATACGATAATAAATATATATAGTATTTCGAATATAAATAACTATTTTCAAATATCAGAATAAATTAAAAGGAGATTTTTATGAATCAAAACGGATATAAAATAGTAAGCGAAAGAATAAATCAATCTACCAAGAAAGATGAAATACCAAAACCAGTTAAAGCTATCGGTACTGGTCTGGGTGCAGTAGGACTTGCTAAATTTGCTAAACCACGATTAATGGGTTATAAAGATGTGTATCATGGAACATCTGTAGATTCAGCTAAAAAAATTAAACAAACAGGATTAGATCCAAACTTTGGTGGAAAAGAAGGTGGTGTAGCTGATACATTTAAAAAGGATTTGGGATCAACATCACCGGAACATCTATCTAAAGGACACATATATGTATCTCCATCTAAAACAGTAGCACAATCGAATGCTAATGTAGTTCAAAATAAAAAAGTTTCTTTGGCAACTAAAAAAGGTGGTTCAATAATTCATGCCCAAATACCATATCAGAAATTTATAAAACATTTTGAAGCTGATCCTGAATATGCAACATTAATAAATCCAGAAATAACTCGGAAATTAAATATAATTGCAACTATACATGGTGTAGGTTCAGATGAATTAAAAAATGAATTTCAAAAAATAGCACCACAGTTATCTAAGAACAAGAGATCTTTTTTTATTAAACATTTACTGGCAGCAAGAAGTAAAGAAAAAATAAATCCAGAACAAATCGTTGGAGGAAAAGGAAGTTCATTCTTAAGTAGATCAAAAGAACAACTAAAAAATGTACCCGATTATGTTAAAGCACACCCAGGAAGATTTGCATTAGGTGCAACAGCAGCATTGGGTTCTGGTTATCTAGCTAAAAAAACAATAGATCAACTTAGAAAAAGAAAAGAAAAGAAATAAATTATTTCTTTTTAAGAATTTTATAAGCAGTAACTCCTGCTTTGTGTGCTAATACTCCAGTGGCTGCTCCTGCAAGAGACCCTCCAGCTTCGCCATATCTAGAATATTTTTTGATATATTTCTTTCTTGATTCTGGTGATTCTAAAGAACGTAAACGTTCTGTTGCTAGTTCGACTTCTTTTATCTTAGAAGGATCTCTTTCTAATTCACTCTTGATTCTAATAACATTTAATCTGGCAGTTTGTAAATCTTTATTGTGTTTTCTAATTCCTATTTTTCTACCAATGAGATTTCCACTAACAGCACCTTTACCAGCACTAAGACCAGATATAATTAAATTACTTTTTGAAATTTCACTCACTAACTTATATCCGTTATATTTCATAGAAAAGATATTCCTACTATTTTCCTTTAACAGCCTTAGAAATATCTTTAGGAACTTCAGTTTTACTATCAGGAGTCTTGACTTTAGTATTTAACTTGGTCATATCATTATTTCCGATAGGTTGAATTCTTTCCATATCAGAAGTTAGTCTCATAGTGTTGGGACTATCTGTTTCTTTCTTTGCAATAATATCTGAAGTCACTTGGTATCCATCTTGTTTCATGTTAGGATCTCCTTTATAGTTTATTCATATTGGAATAGAATAATTCAACGAAGAAAAAAAGAAGTGAGTAGCTTGTTAGCTAGTTCACTTCTTTTAAGAACAAAGATAAGTAGAAGATTCTAAATCCTTATCTTTATGGATAATAATTACTGAATCTTCAAGATCTCCATACGTGAACTATCGGGAGATAATGACTTGGTTGTCTGATGACGAGCTCCATTTGATTGCATGATATTCCATGTGTTGATTGTCACTTCGATTTTTTCATGATTCTTCCACCGAAGAAGGCCGCGGCGAGCCTTATCCAGTTTTTCACGAAGACGCAGAATTGGAGTATCTCGAATTGTGATACCGACCCCGGTCAAGAGTTTGGTCATGAAATTCATAGCAGTTTCTTGATCTGATTGTTTCATCATTTCGTACACCAGAAAAGATGAAACACTCGCAGATAAAGGAGATGCGCCGCGAATATGTATTGCGCTGACCAACTCACCAGCCTTTGCTAACGCAGGATCATTTTCACACAGTTTCACAATCGCCGCCGGATTGATTCGAGCAGAACGATAATGAATACTTCCACCATTATACCCAACTACTCGGGGTATCATTGGTCCTACAATTTTAGCCAGTTTTGTAGACATGTTCATCATGATCTGAAGAGAATGGCTCCCATCTCGTTGTACGCCACCATTATCCAAGTATGCAATAACGGATGGATCCAACCCAACAACAACTGAAATTTTTTGAGTTGTTCCGGATTGAATAATAGCACGAAGACGGTTTCCACCATCCACCATTCGTCCATCACGAATGAACTTGATTGGATCTGCAGTATAAACAAAATCTCCTGCAGTCATTGCTTTCGCAATAGTATCTGTATGTCGTGGTGTGAATCGGTTTCCCTCGATCTCATAACTTAACATTTCTGTTGCGATTTCGGGGGTTATCACCACATCAAAAACTCGTGGTGTTTTACTCTTCCATTCGTTACTCATAACGATTCTCCTCTAATAGAAAGTTAATTTAAGATCACTATGATCAGAGAATTACTTTCTATACGATAATTAATATATATAGCATTTCAATAAGATTAATGATTAGATAGAGTTAAGTATCGCTTTGCGTTTATTTATGCTTTCTATTTCTTCTCTAACTTATCATTCAACCACAAACAACAGCAATTATCAGCCTTTAAAGTTCCTTCTACTATTCCACACTTATCTTCATCTTTACTCCATCTAACACAATTTCCACATTTAGTTCCGCCCTCTACAACAACTAATC
>Ga0114951_10004339_pt1 | contig 13912 bp, 25 predicted proteins | sample AM7aDNAmetaG_FD_88677 | JGI IMG/M metagenome (GOLD analysis project Ga0114951, IMG submission 88677) | Freshwater microbial communities from Finland to study Microbial Dark Matter (Phase II) - AM7a DNA metaG | ecosystem: Environmental > Aquatic > Freshwater > Lake | place: Finland: Lake Alinen...
CTTCTTGGACTTCCCCTTGGACTTCTTCTCAGGCTTGTCCTTTTCTCCATCCTTAGAGTCAGTCCCATCATCGGATTCATCGGACTTGTCCGAGTCCTTGTCCCCATCCTTGTCCCCATCCTTGGAATTGTCAGGGGAGTCCTCTCCTTCATCGGAATCCTTGGGAGTGCCCTTGGACTTTCCCTTCCCCTTGGATTCCTTGGGTTCCTTCTCAGGCTTATCCGAGCCCGAACCATCGGAACCGTCTGACGGTTCCTTGTCCTGATCCTTGGAATCCTTTCCCTGGCCCTGGCCCTTTCCCTGGCCCTTTTCCTTGGAGGGCTTTCCCTTGGAGGGCTTTCCCGACTGGCCCTGGCCCTGCTGTTCCTGCTTCTCTTCGAAGTCGGATGAGCCATCATTCCCAAGCTGGGGCTGGGGCTTTCCCTGGCCTTGACCCTTCTGGGGCTTGCCCTGGCCCTGCTGGGGCTGGGGCTGTGGGGGCTGCTCTTCGGCCTTAGCAGCTTCGATGAGAACCTTCAGGGCTTCCATCGTCCCTGCGAGCATCCAGGACACGTCCGACTTGGGAGCCGAAATGGTCCGCTTCACGATGGGTGCCAGTGGTCCCTTGAGAACCAGAGCAACACCCTCGGGACAGTGGAGCTTGTACTCATCCAGGGCTGCTCTCTGAGCGTTGGTGTTGTACCCAAGGCCCATGTCCCGGACGGTATTCATCACGACCCTGACGAGCTTCCTGGGGGCTGAGAGCGTCGGGAGCATCATCCGAACCGGCTGTTCCTGAGACAGAATGAAGTCCTGAAGGTCACACAGCTTGATGTATGCCCCAGGGAACTCACGATTTCCGAGCCTTTCGATTCGGATGTCTTCCAGGATGTTCTCGAATTCACACAGGAAGTTGGTGTACTTGTACCACTCCACACCGTCCCAGCGAGGGCTGATGACGTTGAAAATCTCTCTTCCAGTGATGAAGCTCTGGCCCGTGTAGAGAATGTGCCACGCTTCGTGGTAGCCACCACCGATCAGAGCCATGTAGGCCCTACGGGTCAGGAGGTCACCCGTCTCAGCCAGGATGATGTGGGCTTGGTGAGTGTGCTTGGCATTGACCTTGATGGCCCACGCATCGCAATCACCCAGGGTTGGAGCCTTGCGAGGGTTCTTCTTGCTGAATTCTACGATGTGTTCCAGTACCAGCCTCCAAGGGTAGAAGGCCAGACTCTTGAAGGTATCCCCGTGGGATTCCACGGGAACCATTTTGTTCGATCCCAGGATACCCAGGACCGTTGCCCTGTGTCCCGCACGAACCCTCTCACCCCGGATCAAGTCCTGGGGAGGGGCTTCTGTGATGTTGTGGGTCGGATCGTTCAGGAGCATTGTCGGTATCCTCCCCTCTCTTACTGCAACGGAGAGCAATCTTAACCCAAAATCGTATGTAGGATCTTAGGCTCCGGGGTAGTTTAGTGTAGGTCCAGTGTTAATTTAGGTTAAGAATTGACCTGTTTACCGTAAGTAGATCAAGAGGACACCATGAACACCCCCAACACCCCCAGCACCCCCGTCTGTGTTTGCTGTGGAGCCCCGGCGTACATCGCTCCGGTGGTCCACATGAGGGGTACGGGGGCCGTTTCCTGGATCACGGGCCGAATGGTTTTCCCCAAGACTCCCATCTGTGAGACCTGTCTCCCCACCTGACCCCCGTCCAGTAACTATGATTACCCCCAAGACCAGTACCTACAGGATTGAGCACGTCCGATTGATGGACTGCCCCCTGTGGGGGCAGGACTGCAACAACTGGGCAGCCGAAATCCTGAAACCAGAGCCTAGCCAAGCGGGGGGTTACGGGAAGAGGTTCATTCCCAAGGCCAAAACGGGTAGTGGTTTGTACCAAGCCACAAGCCTCTATCCTCTGATGCCCATAGTGTTCGCAGCGGACGAAACACAAAAAGGCAATTCAGGTAAGAGACGTACCTTTGGTGTAATCCTATCCATTACTGACCATGAGATGGTCCTGGAAGCGTGTGGTAGTTTCAATCATGCGTGGAACAAAGCCCAGCTACTTCAGGAAGAAGCAAAGCAAAGGTCTGTTCAAGAGCAAGAAGTAAAAGCTCTTACTGCAACTATCTACATTCCGACAAGCTACAATATCATCACACTTCCTGGGGAAACACTCCAGGAAGTGTGTTTGATCGACCCAAGTCAAGACCCACCTGAACAAGTGATTCTCAACCTGCCTACTTCAGTCTTGAAATTCATCAAGGGATTCAAAGCATGAAAACAATCCTCGTGACTGCGGGCCCTGTCTATGGACGGCTCGATGGCAACAAGCTCCTCACCAATCGGAGCCGTGGGCTCTGGGCAAGGAAGCTTGCCAAGGAGCTTGCTGATAGGGGGCATGAGGTCACCCTTCTCCTGGCTGACATTGATGAGCTCCCTGTGGAGCCCAGCCTGGAGAGTGCCGTGACCGTGGTTCGGCACTTTGGATATCAGAGCTACAATGACCTCTGTCTCGAAAAGGCACCCTACATGGACGTGGCTGTCATGGCTGCGGCTGTGGTGAACTGGATTCCCAAGACACCCTTCAAGGGGAAGATGCCGACGGACTGTAAAGAGATGAACATTCCGTTCATCCTGGCACCCAGGGTGATTGACAAGATCAAAGTCATCAACCCGAAGTGTCAGGTGATCGGATGCAAGCTCACGGTAGGAGCCGAAGTGTCGCAAACCCTGGAACTTGCCTACCAGACTTTGGAGCACAGTCATGCCTGTGCTGTGGTGGCGAATGATTTGATCACCCTGAAGACCAAGAGGATCATCCATCCTGACAGGGCTGTCTGTACCTTCAGGTTCCCCAATGATGGGGATGCCTTCAATCAACACCTGATTGACCTCATTGGAGACGAGCACTTCAGGACGGTTCAACTCTATGGGGAGGCCCCGGTTCCTCATCCCGTACCGTATGAGCCTTTCGACCGGATCGTAGAGAAGTACCGGGCTAGGTTCCGTCCACAGGGGGCGGGAGCAAGAGTCTTCGGGTCTTTGGCTGTAAGGTTGCCGAACGGTCACTTCCTGGTATCTCCTCGGGAGAAGGGTGAAGCTTTCACTTCCAGGGATGCCGTGGAGGTACTCAACGTGGACTTCGGGGAAGGTATTGTCTACACCCAGAGTGGCAAGGCAACTCTGAATGCACCCCTCCTGGTGAGAATGTTGAGGGCACACCCCATGGCCTCGGCAGTCCTACATCTCCATGAGGAACTCAAGTTTGTCCCTCCCCGCTACTATGCCCCTGCGGGAACCGTCCGGGACACCATGCGAGCCGTGACCAGTCCTCTCATCGCCATTGAGGGGCACGGTTTCGTGGGTGTTCTGGATGACAATGACAACCTCTACAATGTTTGATTGCACAACCCCCAAGTACGATGACCTCTACAGCCGATGGTTGGACCATCCCCGTGACCTCCTTGACTACGGGAGTCTGAAGCCTGGACAGAGGATGCTGGACCTGTGTGGGGGTACGGGAATCCTGGCTAGAGAAGCTTTAGACATGGGAGTCTCTCAAGTCCATCTCCTGGACCTGAACCCTCGATGCCCAGACCCTAGAGTCCATCAGTTTCGGGGAACGGCAGAGAGTTCTTACGGGCACTTACCGGGGCACTATGACCTGATTGTGTGCAGGCAAGCTCTGGGGTACATAGACCTTCCCCGGCTACCGTGGGCAATCCTGACACTCTTGAAGCCAACGGGGGTGTTCGTCTTCAATAACTTCAATCAACCCAAGTGGGGTCACAGTACTTACTTCCACCGGGGGAATAAGTACTTTGAGGCTTCAGGGTTCTGGGGGCACAAAGTAGGACATATCCAGGTAGGCAAGATGGGCCTGGACCTGACATTCTTCCAGTGGTGGGAGCACAAGCAAATCCTGGATGCCTTCAACTACTTTGATGTTGAGTTCAGGGAGTTCCCGAAGTCTACTTGGTACAGGGTCACAAACCCTAGGCACTGTCTAGCAGGCTCTCAAGACCCCTGACAAGAGACTGGTACTTGTTTTTCCATGTGTTCTTGTCTTCACTCAGGGCAAGAACACTGTAGTCGGTCTTGTTCATTGCCACAACTTCAATCACAATCCCGAACTCCCTTGCTGCCATCACATCAGGTTCATCCAGGTCTGGGTTAGCATTCCGAAGAGAGACTTGCTTGATGGTTTCTACCAGAGCATATCTCTCATAGGGGGCTCTGCGGATACAGAGAAGTACAACATTCGGCTTACCCATCTCGGTGAGTTCAGCTTTCAGAGTATCTTCAGTGCCATCTTTCTGGATACTGACAATGTATTCATTGCCCCTGTGTGTTATCAGCTTGTAAGTCGAGATGTCAGGCATGGTTCAACCTTTGTGTTGCTTCATAGCATTGAAACACCTGTTCAAACAGGAACTTGAAACAGGTATCGTACTGGACACCCTCTCGGGCCTGTCTAACAGCCCTATCCGTTTCCCAAATGGCAATCCAGGTGAGTGCCTCCAGGAGTGTTGGTTGCTCACAAGCCTTGCGAACAATGTCACTGAATGTTTCGGCCATTAGAAGAGAACTTCTCGGGGGATTTCCCTTGGTAGGGCCTGTTCTACAATGGGAGTCAGGCGTTCCACAGCCTGTTTACGCTCTTCACTTTCGTACCAGTCAAGGATAGTAATGAAGGGACTCCCTTCCTTGACCTCACCCCCAGGGAACTTCTCTTCCACGGCTAGGGCATGGACACGGTTCTTGACTCGGGATTCGAAGCTCGGGAAGTTCTTCACAACTTCATCTGACATAGGGGGGCCGGGCTGGTCATCGTAGTCACAGAAGACAAAGATGAACCCAGGGCCCTTGTCTACAACACTATCCCATTGGTCCCTGCGAAGAGCCCACTCTTCATCAGTAACACCTTCAGGTTGCTCAGTGTTGTTCCAGTAGCCGTACTTTCGAACTCCAGGATGGGCTTGCCATAGGTCCGTAAGTTCTGGTAGTTCAGACAGGAATCGAACCAGGAACCCAGTGACACCCTCTACAACTATCGGGGCAGGGTAGCAGATTGCCAGGGCTTCGAAGTCCACCGCAGGGTCTCTACGTCTGGTGTCATGGATTTTCTTCTGACGGTCCTGGATGGACCGCATTGCAGCCCCATAGCAACCTTTGATGTGCTCTCCCTTCAGGATGGCATCATCATAGATGTAGGCAATGTGACTTGCCATAAGGGATGCCATGAGACTCTCTGCACACTCTTGAATCTGCTTTCGTAGCTGGAGGAATCCATCATAGGCAGACAGGACGGTGCCAGCCACAAAGTACCCATTGTAAATCTTGGTGCTCATGGCTTCTCCCGATTCACGTCTTTGATGATTCTGGTGAGGTATCGCATCAGAGCATTAGCCGTGACCGTACCTAGAAGGGAAGAGTCTCCCTCACGGATTTCCTTAGCTACTGAGTTTCCCGTGATGGACATAGGACCGTACAATGTGCGAACCACTACCTTGTCTCCCATGCTCTCATAGGCTTCGGCAATGATATCCCTGAGAGTACGGTCCAGGAGACTCATCGTTCCTCTGCTTCCAGATCGAACAGCATTTCACTAACCTTGTCGAGTTCCTTCTTGGTGTGTGGAGTCCCACCGGCATTGATGTTCAAGTACAGACGGAGGATGTCTGCCTTGGTGGCACACTCAACAACCCGGAACTTGAAATTGTGTGTAATCCAGCGAAAGTGACCAGAGAAGTCAGTGAAGCAATAGCCTTCAGGACGGGCATGGTCAGGGAAGACCCGAAGCTTGCCAGCCATGAACTGCCGAACAGCCTCTAGTCTCTGCTTTCCATCCAGGAGTGCAAAATCCTTGTTGTCACCGTTCCAGTCCTTGCAAACGAAGGTAATGTTCCGCCCAACTTCCCCACCCTTGAGAACGTACTCCAGGTAGGCTACCTGCTGTGACTTCTTCCAGACGTGTGCCCTCTGGTAGTCAGGGTCCAGGTCCAACCCATAAGATTCAACGAAGTGCTCGATTTGACGTTCCATGTAATCCCAACCCACGTCGATTTCGTAGTGGGCACGGGGGAACATGGGGATACTGTCCCAAGGTTTCTTTGAGGTATTCATGTTCAATGACTCGTCAGGATCATCACTTTGCCAATGACTTTAATTCGCACGAAGTAGCCTTCATATCGGGTGGTGAGGAAACCCAAGAGATGCTGTGCATCCTTCTTGGTCTGAGTGTAGATGATGATTTCTGGCTCCCTAGGGTCTTCGTTGATCCCCAGGTAGGCCCACTTGGAGAGGTTATAGTGAGTCTTCAGTTCCTCGTCCAACTTCAGGGCTGCTTCAGAGAGAGTCATCATACTTACCCTTACCCGTAGAATTCCAGGAGCTCTGGGTGAGTACGCTTTCGCATCTTCTCATGGAATTCTCGATGGAACTGCTGAAACTCTGCCAACTTGTCGGGAGTCGTGATGATGCCTTCCAGTTCCCGATGGTCATGCTCAACGTAGGTCGTGAAAAGTTCCGGCTTGGGTTCGTACTTCTGACTGTCACACTCAACCTTGAGGTAGCAGCCGAAGCGGGCAGCTATGTTCTCCATGACCATGCTCTGGAGGAAGCGGTTGAAGGACCCGCAGTTGGGCTTGGTGTGATACTTCCTCTTGGAGTCCATAGTGAAGCTGAATCCGATGTAGCCGTACTTCGGCACATTGTTACCAGGGAATTCAACCTGCCAGTCATCCGTCACGATGAACTTGCCCTTGAGCTTCTCTTGCACAACCTCCCGAAGAACCTGTTCGAAGCTGTCAGGTGAGATACCCTTCTTCAGGGACACCATGTAGAGCAAGTTGCTCATGGAACTTCCTTTGGGGGAGTCCAACCGTGAGCTAGAGCTTCTTTCACCCACTCGGGAGGCTCGGGCTTCATGTCTAAAGCCTTTCGGATGTCCTCACTATCACTGTGATCTTCCATGTGCCCCAGTAGGGTAGAGGCACTCACGGGCTCCAAGGCATGACCGTGTGCATTGTCCATCCAGCACTGGTTGATGGCATCCACAGCCCAGCGAGTAGGGATGTCCCAACCTCGGTGCCAGGACTCACCATGAGCCTTGAGAGGAAGCATTGGGATCTTTTGTTCGAAACCGAAGTTCAACCCCTGCTGATCCTCAGTCATCACAAGCCCTTCGGACATGACTGGAACACCGTGAATTCCGTCCGGGTACAGGAGAGGGTGTTCGAAACCCTTGTGAAGAGCTTCCCGGATAAGTTCCCACTCTTCCTCGGTCAACCGATCCTCCAAGTCCTTCATGTTCGTGGGCTGGAGGGGCCACCCATAGGTGTGCTTCTTCTGAGCCCAGAGGACGTTGTGAGCGTCGATAGCCCAGATGGTTTCCCCGTCTTCATCGAGAATCCCCTGGAACTTCAGGGGGAACTGTGGATAGATGAGTCCACCCTCTCCTGTGATGTTACTGAAATTCGGGTAGGGGCCGAAGTCAAATTTGATCCCTGTTTCCAGGTGCTTCCCACTGTTCTCTCGGATCATGGGGCCACGTCGGGTACAGGAAACGATGGCTTCGAAGCCTTCGGGGGGTTCATACTGGGGTGTCATACTTCCTCAGTAGCCTTACTCAAAAGTGACCCAATCTTAACCTGAAATCTACTCCCAGGTCAGATCATCTCCACTATCGGAGGGGTCCAGCCGGGTAGCCACGGTATCCCACCGTTCCACCTTGAACACCCGCTCGGAGCCATCTTTACAGAGGCACCGGGCCCGGATCGTGGTTGTGGTCATCCTGGAAGTGGGGTTGATATGAACCTCCAGAACCTCCAGGAGTTTCTTGGGAGCACTGACCTGAGTCTCTTCCTCTTCCCCCAAGGAGTCAATGTAGTCATTCCAGGCACGGGACACACTTTCCCAGGCAACCTCGGGGGTACGGAGCTTCTCTTCCTCATGGCGACAATCGGCATCCAGTTCTCCCTGGAAGTCTTCCATGATATCACCCCCAGTACGGCCCTTCCCTTCCTGTTCGGCTTCCTTGGCATAGAAGTCAGGAAGGGTCATCACCGTACAACCCGTCACGGAGTCGATTCTAGGCACGGGGTCTTACCTTTCTAACGGTCTTGTCCACAGGAGCCTTGGCCTTTGCCCTACGGGCAAGTGACCCTTCCTTTTTGTTGGGGATGTGCTCTCGGGTGTTGAGTTCGGCTTTGATTTCCTGGATGGTGTACTTTCTCCCGACGCTCGGATTCAGAAGGTCTTCCACCCAGATACGGGGGTCCTCACCTGAATCAACCACACTTCCATACTCGTTGCTGATGTAGCTCAGATGGACAAGTCCCATCCTGTAATACTTCATCAACTCCCGTGTGGAGAGAGTCTTCAGGTCATAGGGGTTTCGGGTCTTACCCGTGGTGGTATGGGGCTTCCGCTCCGGTAGCTGTACCTTGATGAGCTTCGTGATAGTCTTCTTGAACTGGGTGGCCGAATCCCCGTCCCACTTCTCGATGTACATGGCGAGTCTACGAAGCACACGGGAAAGAGGGACTGCATCCCCATACAGCCTGTCAGGTACCAGAGTCGTGGGTCCCATCCAGGACATTGCCAACAGGTAGGGTTTGATGCCTTCCTGGAGAAGGGGGTGTTGAACCAAGAACTTCTGGAAGGACTCATCCTTCTGGAGTTCCTCGGCAAGTTCCTTTGCCGTGAATTCATGGTCAGGATTCAGGAGGGGCTTCTTAGACATGGTTCAACCTCAAGGATGACTTTTCCGATTCGTTTCCATTGACCCTCACTGAAGGTCTCAATCCAGGTCTTGGGAACAGTCCCCCCTAGAGTTACTCTCCGGTGCTCCGCAGCTTCCGGGGTATAGACGGGGGAGCCCTGGTGGATTCCCAATGGCCCCTCACCCGCAGCCCGGTAAGCCCCCTCCCACGGTGCTCGTACCTTACTCACCACCCACTCTTTTCGATTTCATCCAGGGCACTCTCAGCCTTGAGGATGCAACCTTGGGGGGTGCTGGAGTAGAAGAAGAGTTTGCCGGGTTGACTGAGCCCACCCAAGGCTAGGCACCACATCAAGGTACTCTTCTTGAGGGGTTTCATTCTTGGATCTTCTCGAATTGCAAGCTCTGTGTCCATCTGGACACGTTGCAGGATAGTACCGTGAACCAGGGAGCTACCCACCACTGTAACAGTACGGGCTTCCAGGGCCAGGAGTCGGGTTAGGAATCTCACTTGACCATCCTGTTGAGTTCGGTCTTGACCATCTTGGCAGTTTCACCCCGCCACCCAGAGGCATTCACCAGGAAGTGAAGCACGATGCCCTTGGCAGAATCACAGCCGTAGGTATCAGTGATCTTGTCCAGAGACTCCATAGCTTCCAGGTAGGGGACGGCTCCGAAGTAGACCTTCTTCCAGTCTTGACGGATCTGACGGGCAATTTCGTGGATGGGACGGCTCATGGGCTACCTCTAGTTGTCTTACCGTGATGTCATGGAATCTTAACCTAATTTCGACTTCCTACCTCGCCACTGTCAGGAACCAGCCACCATTGGGACGAACCGAGATGACCTTCCCGTTCACCATGGCTCGGAAGGTGGCCTGGGGACCCTTGAACATGATCCTCAGAACATTCAGGGAGCTTGCCTCCACCCACTCCGGGCTCTTGCCCACGGTGCTGAACTGGTCCCCGCACGTCACCTTGTAGGTGCGGCACAGGGCCGGAAGGAATCCCAGGGCTGTCAGACAGTCCACAGCCTTCTTGTCTACGGCATGAAGGATCAACTCACCAGAAACGATTGCGGTTGAGAACTGCATGTTCCTCTAACCATGACCGGGCCGAAACTTAACCTAAAATCGTAGGGTACAGTGTAGGTAAGGGTAATACACGGTCGATTTCAAGTTAAGTTTCGGCTGGTCTGTGGTTAGAGAGGCATGACCACCCAAACCCAGAACCCGTATGCGATGCTTCAGGGCAACGAATCAACGGTGGAACTCCCCGAGGGGGAGGACTACCTCTCGGTGGAAGCTTTCGTGGAGTACTGCCTCCGGGTTGGGGTACGAACCTTCACTCCTGGGGATGCCCAGAAGATCGCTCTCCAGCCTCCCCGGCCCCTGAAGTCTGTCATGGACGAGCTCAAGAGCTACGGACTCACGGTAGTCAAGGGAGTCAGTAGGTCCGAAGTTCGGGGCTTCACGTCCAACAGCCACAACCGTTGGGACGGAAATGAGTGTGCTGGGGGGTCCGGTTGGGAAGTCATCGCTGGATTTGCTGGCCGGGCAGGGTAATCTAGGGGTCCGGTAATCCCATGAGTAAGCATAGATTCCAGTTCATCCGGGAAAGGGATGGAAACCAGTGTGTCTCCTGTCAGTCTGAGAAAGACCTGACGGTGGACCATGTTGTACCCAAGAGCCGTGGGGGTTTCACCCACTCGGCTAACCTGATGTTGCTGTGTGCAGACTGTAACCGAGAGAAGGCAGACATCCCGGTTCACATCTGGATTCAACGCCTGGAGGAAACTCTTGGGGGTGAGGGCTCTCGGAGAGCCGAAAGAATCCGGGTCAAGCTCTACGAGCTCCAAGTGAAGCAGGAGCGGTACCTTGCGTTCTGTCGGGAACGAGAGACTCTCCTTCGGGAGAACGGGAAGATCCCTACCAAAAGTTTCTACAACCGTAGGGAGCTTGGGAGCATCCTGGATACAGACCCGTTGCAGTTGGATGTGCTTGGAGACTGGACGGGACAGGTAAGCCTTCGGCTTACGCATAGGGACCGTATCGAGGTCAACTACCCCTACACTAAGTCCAGCGGGCTCTTCGAAAAGCTCACCAGGGACGGCAGGGACTTCTACACGGGAGGTCAGGGAGACCCGACTCTCTACATTGTCCCTGTGCCGGGTGAAGAGTACGAAGCTCTGATGGCACCCTTGGCAAGCATCGGTGCCTTGTACCAGTTCGACTTCTACGGTGAGGTTGGAGAAGTCATCCGTAAGTAAGGAATCCAGATGCTTCCTGTCCCTGATAACCACACCCCAGAAAGCCTGTACAAGCTCCTGGAGACGACTCCTATCAGGGAGTTCTATGCGAGCTTGGGCAAGGAAGCCCTGGACAAGTGGAGAATTGTCAGTCGGTTCCTTCGTCCAGGTAGGAACTGTGGTCTCAATGAAGACATCCCCCAGGACATCCTTGGTGTCCTGGCACACATGAACATGTGCCATAAGCCTTTCACGGGTGACCCTGTTCAGGATGCTATCTTGGGGGAGTTCAACCATTGGACCGTGTGCTGGGCTCAGATGGGGTTCCCTACCTTCCAGCTAACGGATAGTCTTCAGACGACCCTGATCCTGACGGACCCGCACAAGCTTCAGGTGGATGACGCACCCTGGCCGTACAACTCCTATGCTGTAGTTCTGCCTTCAGCCCTACAGTTTCAGGACATGAACGGAGAGAAGCTAGTAGATGCAAGGCTCCTGATAGTCCATCGTTTCCGTATCCCGAAGGAGCACCCTGACTTCGAAAGATCCCTGCAACAGTTCTTCAAGGCAATGCAGAAAGTCCAGGGAGTTCCTGAAGATGAACTCTTCTCAGGGAAGCATTCGTTCACCGTTGACTATGACATGAACGATGTCCCTAGTGAGTGGAAGACCATTGTAAGGTTGGTGACTCCCAAGGGACTCTCCATCTTCCAGGATGATTACCTACCCCTGGCAGGTTCCATTGATACTTTGAAGGATTGGCTGGAATGCTCAGGAAGGATGTCTCTTGAGAATGTGGTCATCACTGAAAAGGATGATATCACTTCCAGAATCATGCACAGGTTGGTAGCGAACCTGAACTTCTACATCGCTTCCTTGAAGGACCATAACCGTCACCCGAAGCCCCGTAAGTGCAAAAGGCCCAGTGGTGAACATGCCTTCTTCGAACTCCCCCTGATGGACCCAGGGGGTCGGGTTATCAAACTGGGCAAGGAACTCAAGGAAGCTGCCAATGCCTTCTGTGAACAAGGCAGGAATCCTAAGAGTTGGGAGCTTCAGTCCAGGGTTCCTGTCAGGGGACACCCGAAAATGCAGCCCTGCGGTCCCAAGAACTCTCTGAGGAAGAGGATTCTTGTACCTCCATACAAGCGTGGACCTGAGTCTGATGGGATTGCCCCCAGGCTCTATGAGGTTCAAGAACAATTGAAAACGGTATGCCTAGACATTCAGCAACCATAAAGCTCCGGTCCCAGATTCACGGGAGGATCGTAGATACCCGTAAGCCTCTGCCCCAGACAGTGTACGGTCCCAAGGTAGGTCAACCCGAGAGGGCTACCCGGGAGTGTGTCCTGAACCGAGATGGCCGAAGGTGTGTAGCGTGTCTCTCCCTGGAGGAACCTACAGTGGACCACATCCGGTCCAGAGCTCTAGGGGGTAAGAATTCCCAAGAAAACCTGATGACCCTATGCCGAAAATGCAACACCGAGAAAGCAGAGCTCTCGGTAGGTGCCTGGGTTACAACTCTGGAACTCCAGGGGCCCGAGGGACTGACCAAGGCTAACCGGGTCCGGGACAAGATCAGAACTCTTCAGGCACAGTCATGGTAAGAGACATCATCATCGAGGGCCTTTCCTGTGGGATTTTCTTCGGCTGGTACCTTTACTGGCGAGGAATGATGAGAAAAGAGGAACGATCCCGTGGGATTAGAGGAGGCATCCGAATTTAGGTTAAGATTGGTGCCGCCCATGGTAAGAGGGACATGGAAACCAACACCCCCACCCAGAAGTACAACCAGAACCATCCTGGATACTACCGGGAATCGAATCTGGTCAGGATCGAACGGAACAGGCAGTTCTTCCGCATCTACCTCCAGTTCCATCCCTGTGCCTGTGGTGAGAGTGACCCCAAGAAGGTTCGGTTCTTCAGTGTCCTGACTGGGGAGAAGAACTCAAAGGTCAAGAGCTACGTCGGAAGCACGGCTTCGATGGAAGCACTCCAGGCAGAGCTTGGGAAGTGCTACGTCCAGTGCCGAACTTGCCGGAAGCAAGTGATCCGAGAGACCTACAAGAAGGCAGCGTAGAAGCCATGAAAGGCCATGATGGTATTGATGTCTGTGAACGGGTAGTGGACTATGTGGGAGCCTACCAACGGGTACGGACGGTTCCCGTCTCGTGCCTCAAGCCTGCTACTTGGGAGGTCACCGTGACTTGCAGGGGGTTCCCGAAGGGGCTCAAGCTCACGTTCTGTGACAAGTGCCTGGAAGTCTACAAGAAGAACAATCCTGGAGATATCTACACGGTCGAAGCTCTATAGAGCTAGATTGGAATAACCATGACCGCAGCCAAGCTAGCCAGAGGGTTGGGTATCATCCTCAAGTACGAACCCGGAGCCGACGTGTGTGCCCAGCATGACATCCTCTACGTGGGTAACTACGAAAGCCGGGAACGGATGACTTCCGAAGACATCAAGACCCTGGAAAATGACCGCTGGTTCCAACAGGAAGAATCCTGGGCACACTTCACTTGATGCCCAAGTGGGTAAAGCCCTCTATGGATGCAAAGAAGTTAGCCGAAGGTCTGGAAATCTTCGTTAGGTACGACAAGGGTGCAAGGATTGAGATTTGGCATGACATCCTGTACGTGAGACCTCTGAGCTACGATGAACTCCTTGAGATCATGTGCCCCGGAGACATTTCGGCTCTTGTGAAGAACGGCTGGGTCCAAGATCGGCATTCCTGGGCACACGGTTGCCACTTGACTCCCCCGGTAGAGTAACTATAATCAACCCAAGACGTAGTAACAACCATGCGTAAGCCTCTGCCGAACCTGTTGAATCCCTGACCCGTGCTAGATCACGGGTACAGGCACATTCCGGTTTAGCTCAGGGGTAGAGCGAGCGGCTGTTAACCGCAAGGTCGGGGGTTCAAATCCCTCAACCGGAGCCAGTAGAGTC
>Ga0114951_10004341_pt1 | contig 13911 bp, 14 predicted proteins | sample AM7aDNAmetaG_FD_88677 | JGI IMG/M metagenome (GOLD analysis project Ga0114951, IMG submission 88677) | Freshwater microbial communities from Finland to study Microbial Dark Matter (Phase II) - AM7a DNA metaG | ecosystem: Environmental > Aquatic > Freshwater > Lake | place: Finland: Lake Alinen...
AAACGCGTCCTTGGTGCGCGTGAGAATGACGTTGAAGCCGGCGGCCTGAAGCTGCTTCTGCAATTCCTGCGCCAGCAGCAGCGTGTAGGTCTTTTCGCTGTGGCCGAAAAAGCCGAAACCGACGCGTTTGCCGGTGTCCTTGCCGCCGTGGCCGGGGTCGAGCACGATGGTGGAAATCCTTTTGCCGGAAACTTTCGGCGGAAAAATCAGCGGCTCGACCGTCCGGGTCAAATCCAGTTGCGCGAGGGAGAATTGTCCCCGATCCGCCGCCACCGGGAACGACAGTGCCACGTTCACGCCATTGATTTGCGCCGTGTGCGAATCCCGGTCAAACGTCAGCCGCGCCGTGCGGTTGGTCAGGGTGATTTCATCGCCGTGCCGCGCGGCGGTGCGGAAGCCGTTGGCGTCCGCCCAACTCGCGAGCGGCTGGTAGCTATGGCCGTTGACGAACGCCGCGCGCCCCGCCGGCGTGGACAGCGCGACGGCGAGCAGCAACGGCAGCCAGCAACGGACTTTCATGGCCGCGCAAGTTGCCACACGCGACGATTGTTTCAAGGGAAATGACGTTTTGAGCGCGATAAAAAGTTGATTTTCGGCGACAATGGCTTTTAATTGGCCGACTTATTTTGAAATGAACATTCACGAATACCAAGCCAAGCAGTTGCTCGCCAGATATGGCGTGGCCGTTCCATTTGAAATCCCCGCCAAATCGCTCGCCGAAGTGCGACCGGCAGCGGATAAAATCGTTGCCGCCGGCAGCGCCAAGGTCGTCGTCAAATCGCAGATCCACGCAGGCGGACGAGGCAAGGGCACCTTCAAATCCGGTTTCCAAGGCGGCGTGAAAGTTACGTCATCGGTGGATGAAGCCGTGGGCGTCGCCGAAAAGATGCTCGGCCAGACGCTGGTCACCAAACAGACCGGCGCCGATGGTCGTCTGGTGCAGACGCTGCTGCTCGCGGCCGGCGCGAAAATCAAAAAAGAATTTTATCTCGCCGTGCTCCTCAACCGCGAAACCTCCCGCCCGCTCATCATGGCCAGCACCGAAGGCGGCATGGACATCGAAGAAGTTGCCGAGAAGCATCCCGAAAAGATTTTCAAGGAAACGATTGATCCCGCCGTCGGCATCATGCCTTATAAGGCGCGCAAGATTTCCGCCGCGCTCGGCCTCAAGGGCGATTTGTTCAATGCGGGCGTCAAGTTGATCACCGGCGTTTACAACACCTGGTGGGAATGCGACGCCGCGATGGTCGAACTCAATCCGCTCGCCGTGGTGGAGCTAGCGGATGGCAAGGAAACCGTCATGGCGCTCGACGCGAAAATTTCATTGGACGACAACGCGCTCTACCGCCACAAGGATATTCTGGAGATGCGCGATCTGAACGAAGAGGCGCCGCTGGAAATTGAAGCCAGCAAATTTTCGCTGAATTACATCAAGCTCGACGGCAGCATCGCCTGCCTCGTGAATGGCGCGGGTCTGGCGATGTCCACGATGGACATCATCCAGCATTTCGGCGGCAACCCGGCCAACTTCTTGGACGTGGGCGGCGGCGCAACGAAGGAACAGGTCACGGCGGCGTTCAAGATCATCTTGAGCGACCCGCACGTGAAGGGCATCCTCGTCAACATTTTCGGCGGCATCATGGATTGTAACGTCATCGCCACCGGCATTGTCGCCGCGGTGAAGGAAACCGGTTTAAAACTCCCGCTCGTCGTCCGGCTCGAAGGCAACAACGTCGCCGCCGGCAAGAAGACGCTGGCGGAATCCGGCGTGGCCATCATTACCGGCGATTCCATGGCCGACGCAGCACAGAAGGTTGTGAAAGCCGTCGGCAAATAATCATCCGCAAATCAGAACACAAAATTTCTCATGTCCATCCTCGTCACCCCCAACACCAAGGTTCTCGTTCAAGGCATCACTGGCAGTTTTGGCGCGAAGCACGCGCAACTTTCCATTGATTACGGAACGCTCATCGTCGCCGGCGTCACGCCCGGCAAAGGCGGCCAGTTCTTCGAACATGGCGGCAAGAAAGTGCCGATCTTCGATACCGTCGCCGACGCGGTAAAACAAGCCGGCGCGACCGCGAGCGCTGTCTTTGTTCCCCCGCCCTTCGCCGCCGATGCCATCCTCGAAGGCGCGGATGCCGGCCTGGAACTCGTCGTCGCCATCACCGAAGGCATTCCGGTGCGCGACATGGTGCGCGTGAAACGCGCGTTGCAAGGCAACACCAAGACGCGGCTCATCGGGCCCAACTGCCCCGGCATTGTCACGCCCGGTGAAGGCAAAGATTCGCACGGCGGCTGCCGCATCGGCATTGCGCCCGGTTACATCCACAAGAAGGGCCACATCGGCGTCGTCTCGCGCAGCGGCACGCTGACCTACGAAGCGGTCTGGCAGCTCACGTCGCGCGGGGTCGGCCAGTCCACCTGCGTCGGCATCGGCGGCGATCCGGTAAACGGCACGTCGCACCTTGACGTCATCAAGCTTTTCAACGAAGACCCCGACACGCATGGCATCATCATGATCGGCGAAATCGGCGGCAGTGCGGAGGAAGAGGCCGCCGAGTGGATCAAAAAGAACTGCAAGAAGCCGGTTGCCGGATTCATCGCCGGCGCCACCGCACCGCCCGGACGGCGCATGGGCCACGCGGGTGCGATTGTCAGCGGCGGCAAAGGCACGGCCGAGGCGAAGATCGCCGCGTTCAAGGCTGCCGGCATCGGCATCTCGATCACGCCGAGCGAAATGGCGGACACACTGTTGAAGATGATGTGACCGGTGGCTGGTGACCGGTGACGAGAAGCGCCGCTTGACATCTAGTCGCGTTACATGACACCTGTCACTTTGCATGGGCTACGTTGATTTCATCCTGAATCTCGCGGGCTTGCTGCTGTGGATCAAATGGCGTTCGTTGCCGTTCGATCCCATCCACAAACGGACGCCCGCCACGCTCGTGGGCACGTTGCGCCGCGCCGCGCCGTCGCATTTCCGCCGGTGGCATTTGCTGGTGCTGATCGCCCTCCTGTTGCTAAGCCGGACCGGCCTCTACCGGTTGCTTGGCCCGGCGATTCATTGGACGGGCCGGTTGGATCTGGGCGTCATCGCGCTTTCCTTCCGCAGCGATCTGTTCCCCCGCATGCTTTGTTTTTCGGTCTGCAGTTTCGGTCTGACCCTCGGAATTTTTTACGTCTGCCTGTTGCTGCTTTCGCTCCTGAACCACAAATCCGCCAACAGCGGCCCCGTCCACCAATTGGTGCGGATGCCGCTGGGCGGAGTGGACACCTGGCCGCGCTGGGCGAAAATCATATCACCGTTCGCCGGCATGACGCTGATTTGGTGGCTGGCCAGCTGGGTGCTGGTGCGGTTGGAGATCATCCCCGGTCCGCTCTCCGCCGCGCATCGCTTTGAAGCCGCTCTACTTATCGGCCTGGGCGGTTATCTTGCCTGGAAATTTCTTGCGGTGGCGCTGCTGGTGCTGCGTTTGCTAAACACCTACATTTACTTCGGGAGACATCCGTTCTGGAATTATGTGAACACGACCGCGCAAGCCCTGCTCGGCCCGCTGAAGAAAATCCCCCTCCGCGTGGGCAAGGCGGATTTCGCGCCGGTGGTGGCAATCGCCCTGGTTTTTCTGGCGGCGGGAATGGCGGAACGCGGACTCGTCTGGCTCTACGCGCGGCTGCCGCTTTGAAACCGGTCAGTCGGTTTTCGCCTTGGGAAGCTTGACGGTGACAGTCGTTCCGGAACCTTGGGTCCCTTCAATCGTCAGCGAACCGCCGTGCAGTTCCGCCAAGCGTTTGGAGATGACCAGCCCGAGCCCCAGCCCCTGCTGCTCCTGCATCTTGCGGTCGAACTGCATATACGCCCCGATGCGCCGGATCTGCTCGGTGGAAAATCCGCGTCCCTGGTCGTGCACGGAAAACTCCACGCCGTTGAAAGTCTCGGCCAGCGTGACCCGCACCGGCGCGCCGGCCTCGGAAAACTTGAATGCGTTCTGCACGAGTTCGTTCACCACCTTGGTGAAATACTCCACCGACATCGGCACGGGAACATTCGCCGCCTCGACCTTCAAATCATTCATGCGCTCGGCCGCCCCGGCCTGCGCCCTGGCGATTTTTTCGACGATCGCCGCCGGCTGCTCCGCCCGGCCGATCCGCAGGGCGTGGACATTTTTCGGATCGGCGGCGATCAATTCCAGCTGCGCATAGATCAGAAAGTTTTCAATGAGCCGTTCCAGCCGCTGGCTGGAATTGAGTATTTCTTGGCCCATCTCGGCGACATCATTCGGCTTGAGCGTGGCGGCGGAACTGGCGAGCAGCTCGGCATTGGAAATAATGCCGTTGAGCGGCGTGCGCATTTCGTGCGGCATCATCAGGCTGATGTTGTCGCGCAGGTGGCGGAGCTTGCTTTCGGCTTCGTCGCGCACCGTCTGTGATTTTTTCAAGCGCGCCTCCACGGCGGCGTAGAGCACCTCGATCGTGAACGGCTTGGGCAGATAATCATCCGCGCCCAGCTCCATGCCGTGCCGCATCCCCGCGTTGTCGGCGAGGCCGGTCATCAGGATGAACGGAATCGCCGCCGTGGGCGCTTCGGTGCGCAGAGCGGACAAGGTCAGGTATCCGTTGACCTTGCCCATGTTCACATCGCAGAGGATCAGGTCCGGCAGTTCCGCGCGCGCCTTTTCGATGCCTTCCTGGCCGTTGTGCGCCTCCACGACATCATATCCGCGCTGCCGGAGCGCGAGCTGGATCATCTCCCGCAACCACTCTTCGTCGTCAATGACCAGGATCTTTTTCACAACAATGACTTCGCCGGACTATTTCCGGCCTTCCAAGGGAACATAATTATTCACCGTGCGGCCAGTGTAAATCTGGCGCGGACGATAGATGCGGCTCTTCGGCTCATCCATGATTTCCTTGTAGTTCGCGATCCAGCCCGGCATGCGACCGATGGCGAAAATGACCGTGAACATCTCCACCGGAATCCCAATGGCGCGCATGATGATGCCGCTGTAAAAATCCACGTTCGGATACAGTTTCCGTTCGACGAAATAAGAATCCTTGAGGGCCGCCTCCTCGAGTTTCTTCGCGATGGCCAGCAGCGGATCGTCGATGTGCAGTTTTGCCAGCACCTCGTCGCACGCCTGCTTGATGATCGTGGCGCGCGGGTCGTGATTCTTGTAAACGCGATGGCCGAAGCCCATGAGCTTCTTGCCGCTGTTTTTGTCCTTGGCCGCCGTGATGAATTTCGAGCCGTCGTCGCCCGATTTGTGGATTTCCGCGAGCATCTCCAGCACCGCCTGGTTCGCGCCGCCGTGGAGCGGCCCCCACAGCGCGCAGACGCCGGCCGCGCAGCTAGCAAACAGATTCGCCTGGCTAGAAGCCACCATGCGCACCGTCGAGGTGGAACAATTCTGCTCGTGATCCGCATGCAGCAGGAAGATGAGGTCCAGCGCCTTCACCACTTCCGGTTTGATTTCAAAGTCTTCATACGGCATCGAGAACATCATGTGCAGGAAGTTCGCGGTGTATTTGTAGTTCTGCTTCGGATAGATCAGCGGCAGCCCCTTGGATTTTCGATACGAATACGCCGCGATCGTGCGCACCTGCGACAGCAACCGCGCCACATAGACGTCGAACTCCGAATTCTTGCCCCATTTCCAGTTCATCAAACCCTCGTCGAAGCAGCTCGCCGCGTTGATCATTGCCGAGAGGATGGCCATCGGGTGCGCCCCTGTGGGAAAGCCCTCGAAATGGAACTTCATGTCCTCGTGCAGGAATTGGTTGTCCGTGAGCCGGTCGGAAAATTTCTTCAGCTGGACGCGGTTCGGAAGATCCCCGTAGATGATCAGATACGCCGTCTCGATGAAATTGGATTGCTCGGCCATCTGCTCGATGGGTATGCCGCGGTAGCGCAGGATACCCTTGTCGCCGTCGATGAACGTCACCGCGCTGGTGCAGGAACCGGTGTTGCCGTAGCCGTCATCGATGGTGATGTAATTGGTGTTCGCGCGCAGCGATGAGATATCCACCGCCTTCTCACCCTCACTGCCTTCGATGGTCGGCAGCGTGTAACTTTTTCCGTCCAATTCCAGTTTCGCTTCTTTGCTCATGGCTCCTTCGTGTTTGTGATTGTTGAATCGTCACACAAATTTGCCGGTGAAACGAAAACTTGGCAAGCCGCGAAACTCAACTTTCGCAAAAAATCCGGCGCGGATTTGGCTGGCGCGCGGTCTCCGTTCATGGCGAAATGCCCTTCCTATGAAACGTTGGGCCTGCCTGACCGTTTTCCTTTACGCACTCGCGCTGCTGGTGCTGACCCTGCCGGTGATGCTGTTCGCCTTCGCCAATTGGGGTCAGCGCGACATGAATATCGGGCTGCGCGAAGTGTGTCAAACCTATGCCAACTGGGCCTACTGGGTCTGGCTGGCAGTGCTGCTTGCCGGACAGGCGTTGCTCCTGTTGCTCCCGATTCGTATCGCCGAACGCCGGCTGCCCGCGCGGCGGGCCCTCAAGATTCCCGTCATCGTCACCGCGTTTTTCCTGGGCAATCTGCTGCTGGCTGGACTGTTCTCCCTGCTCTGCGCCATTTTCCTCGATGATGGTTTCAATGTCTTCCTGTTTGTGGACCGCATCGCGAATCGATTCCGGTCCGAACCCGTTTCCGGCGGGACCACTTGCGGCAGCGTCATCAGCCTCCTCATCATCATGATTATCTTTTGGATCATCTGGGGAATCATTTTCCGCCGCGCCACCAGATCGGATGAACCCGACGTGCTCCTCAAACGCAGCACCAAATGGCTCTTGCGCGGCAGCATCCTCGAACTGCTCATTGCCGTGCCGAGCCACGTCCTCGTCCGCCGTCGCGACGATTGCTGCGCGCCAATGGGCACTTTTTGGGGGATCGCCACCGGGATTTCCGTGATGCTGCTCTGCTTCGGCCCCGGCGTTTTCTTCCTGTTCGTCGAACGCTGCCGGAAATTAAAACCAAATCGTTGGCCAGTTTAGAATTATGAACGCGAAAAGACAGCAGACGGTAGTTTGGATTATGTTTGCTCTCTGTTCAGCTTTGCTCTTTTTGAGATTCAACCCCAAATGGATGTTTGGGGAGCTGGTTTCATACAGCTTCATTTCTTGGTTTGTGTTCGCGGTTATCGCTTTCAGCACACCACGCTTACTGGACTGGTGGGCTGTTCCGATTGGCCATTTGGTTGTGTTGGGGATTATATCCCATTTAGATATTCGATGGATTCAAATTAACAGTGCCGGACGCGAGCAGGACATCGGTTTTTATGTGGGGATTTTTCTCCACGCATTTATGGTCAATACCGTCCTATTGCCAGTAAATGCCATCGGTTTGTGGCATAGAAACCGGAGCCGTATACTGAATTTTGAGCATACAGCCACCTCCTAAAATGGAGATAGGCTGCAAATTTTCTTCGCGAACTTCGCGTCCTTTGCTCAATCATAATAAATTTCCGCTTTAGCTTTCACGCGCCGCACTTTAACTTGCGCGCTGCCAATGGCCTTAAAACTGTTCAACACGCTGTCCCGCTCTGTCCAGGAGTTCGCCCCGCTCGACCCCGCCGGCAAACGCGTCGGAATGTATTGCTGCGGCCCGACCGTTTATGACTTCGCGCACATCGGCAACTGGCGCACGTTCGTCTTCGCCGACCTCGTGCGGCGCACGCTGGAATTTTCCGGCTACGAAGTTAAGCACATCATGAACATCACGGACATCGAGGACAAGATCATCAAGCGCGTCCGCGAAAACAAAACCACGCTCCGTGAATTCACTGGTCAGTTTGAGACCGCCTTCCTCGACGATTTGAAAGCGCTCGGCTGCCGCGAGCCGCACGTCAAACCGCGCGCCACCGAATACATCGCCGAAATCATCGCGCTCATCGAGAAGCTCATCGCGCGTGGCGTCGCCTACAAAGCGCCAGATGGCTCGGTTTATTTTTCCATCACCAAGTATCAGGGCTGCGGCTGCCATTATGGCCAGTTGCTGAAACTGAATTTCGACGAGATGCGCGCGGGCGAACGCGTTTCCAGCGATGAATACGAGAAGGAATCCGTGGCCGACTTCGCGCTCTGGAAAGCGCGCGTGCCGGACGACGGCGATGTTTTCTGGCCCAGTCCGTTTGGCGAAGGCCGCCCCGGCTGGCACATCGAGTGCAGCGCGATGAGCATGAAAGTGCTCGGGGAAAGTTTCGACCTGCACCTGGGCGGCGAGGATCTCAAGTTCCCGCATCACGAGGACGAGATTGCGCAGAGCGAAGGCGCCACGGGAAAGCCGTTCGTCAAGTTTTGGCTGCACGGCGCGCACCTGCTCGTCGAGGGTAAGAAGATGAGCAAGAGCCTCGGCAATTTTTTCACGCTGCGCGATCTGCTGGCGAAAGGCTACACCGGCCGCGAAGTGCGTTATCTCCTGCTGACGGCGCATTATCGCGAGACGTTCAACTTCACGCTCGACGGATTGACCGGCGCAAAGACGGCGCTCGCGCGCATTGACGAATGCGTCGGCAAGCTGCGCGAACGTGCTGCCGGCATCCTGCCGGCAGATCAAACCAAAAACCAAAGTCAGTCCTGCCCGCACGATGCCGGCAGCACGCTTTTGCCGAGATTCACCGACGCGATCTCGGATGACCTGAACATTTCCGCCGCGTGGGGCGCGGTCTTTGAGTGGGTTCGCGAGACGAACAAGAAGCTGGCGGAAAATTCTATGAGCGCACCCGATGCCGCCGCAAATCTCGCCGCATGGAACAAGATTGATTCCGTGCTCGGCATCAGTGTGAAAGTGGAAACCGAGATTCCCGCGGAAATCCTCGCGCTGGCCGAAACCCGCGCCGCAGCCAAGCAGACCAAAGACTTTAAGCGCGCCGACGCCATCCGGGATGAATTGAAAGCCAAGGGCTGGGTCATCGAGGATTCGCCCAAAGGAATCAAGTTGAAGAAAATGTAGTTATGATTTTGGTGGGGCGAGACTCCGTCGAGCCCAATTATTTTTGATCAGGGCTCGAGAGGAATCTCGCCCCACCGCAAATTTTATATGTCCAAAGGTCTCTTCATCAGCTTCGAAGGCACGGAAGGCTGCGGCAAATCCACGCAGGTGGAGTTGCTCGTGCAACGGTTGCGCGCGCTCGGCTACGTGGTCCGCCGGCACCGCGAGCCGGGCGGCACGCCCATCGGCGAGGAGATCCGTCATACCCTCAAGCACAGCCTTCAAAACCACGCGATGACTGCCGAGGCTGAGCTGCTGTTGATGAATGCCAGCCGCGCGCAGCTCGTCCGCGAGGTGATCCGCCCTGCCCTCACCGCCGGGGAGATTGTCATCTGCGATCGTTTTTACGATTCCACCACGGCGTATCAGGGCTACGGCCGGCAATTGGACTTAGAAAAGGTCAAGACCGTCATTGAATTTGCGGTCGGCGAAACGAAGCCGGATTTGACTTTGCTAGTCCACGTGCCGGCGGAAGTCAGCGCAGAACGGCTGCGTTCGCGCCAGGAAACGCTGCCGTTTGTGCGCGACCGCATCGAGGAATCCGACCGTAAATTTTTCGAGCGCGTCGCACACGGGTTCGGCGTCATCGCGGCCACGGAGCCGGAGCGCGTGAAGCTGATCAACGGCGCGCAAGCGATTGAAAACGTCTTCGCCGCCATCTGGGAACTCGTCCAACCGGTGTTGCCGAAGCTGGGGCGTTGGTGAACGCACTTGCCGAATTTCCCACAGCGAATACTTTTAACCCATGATCGAAAACACGATTGGCGAAATTGAGGCGAAGATTCACGGTTCCACTTCCATCAGCGAGGACCGCAAACGCGAGCTGCTCCAGTTGCTCGGCACGCTGAAATCCGAAGTCGGCACGCTCGCCAAGACGCACGACGAACAGGCCAGCAGCATCGCCAACTTCGCGCAGACCTCCGCGCACGAAGCCACGCGCGAAAAGCAGAACCAGGAATCGCTCGAACTGTCGCTGAAGGGCCTGCGTTCGTCGGTGGACGGCTTCGAGCAGTCGCATCCCAAGCTTGTCCAGATCGTCAACAGCATCAGCAACACGCTGTCGAACCTGGGGATTTAATCCGCTTTCGGTTCCAACTTCGCGATCTCGGCCATGATTGCGTCCGCGACTTCCTGGTAGATTTCCTTGAGCCGCGGCTTGGGGCAGGTCTTAGCCTCGGCGCGCAGCGCCTCAAACCGCATCGGCTGGCCATATTTTACTATCACGCGATACGGGCGCGGAAATTTGTGTTTGCGCCCATACGCTTCAAATGTTCCAAACGTCCGCACCGGCACCACCGACACGTCGGATTTGATAACCGTCAGCCCGATGCCCGAACGCGCCGGCTGTAGTTTGCCGTCGCGCGTCCGCGTGCCTTCAGGAAATAGAATGATGCCGCCGCCCGCAAGGAGCCGGTTGAGAATCTCCCGCAAGCCAGAAGCGCCCCCGCCATCACGATCCACCGGCACGGAATTCCACGAGCGCAGCAATGCGCCGATGCCTGGAAAGCGGAACAGACTTTCGCGCGCGAGATAGTTGATGGCACGCGGCAAAGCCGAACCGACCAGCGGCGGATCCAGAAAACTGGAGTGATTGGAAGCCAGAATAACCCCGCCCGTCAGAGGCACGCGCTCGGGATTGAAAATTCGCCAGCGGAAATAGACCGCAAACATGACGCGAAAAAGCGACCAGCCGAGGCGATAGGACAAGTTCATTTCGGGTCACCAAACCGCGTGCGGATTTCCGCCAGAATCAATCCGCTCGTCTGCTCGGAAGACATGTGCGAGTTGTTGATCACCTTCGCCCCGAGCGCGATCATCAGGGGCGCGCTCGCCCGCTGGCTGTCGCGCTGGTCGCGCGCGGCGAGGTTTTCATTCACGCCGTCCGCCGAGCGCCGCTTCGTGCGCTCGTCCAGATGCGCATCGAGATAAAATTTATAATCCGTTTCCGGAAACACATTCGTGCCGATGTCGCGGCCTTCCATGACCAGGTCGCCGAACTGGATGCACTCGCGCTGTTTTTTCTTCATCCAGTCACGCACCTTGGGAATGGCAGCAATGACCGACGTCGCGGAACTGACCTCCGCCGTGCGGATTTCCTTGTCGGGATAAATGCCGTCCACCAGCAGATGCACCGCGCGCAGGTGACTTTTCGTCTCGACACATTCAAACGACGTCTTCCACTTACGGCAGGTGGCAGCCACCGCCTTGTCGTCGTGGATGTCCACGTGCTTCTGTAGGCAATACCAGCCGAGCGTGCGATACATCGCGCCCGTGTCCACATAGACGTAGCCGAGCGCCTTGGCCACGAGCTTGGAGTTCGTGCTTTTGCCGCTGGCGCTCGTGCCGTCAATCGCTATGACAATCGGTTGTTTCAAATTCATTATCGTAGCTGCGTCTCGGCAGGGCGCAGCAAATTATTTATTCGGCGGCGCTCTGCCGAGACGCCGCTACGGTTAATCCGCAAACAAATCTTCGCCTGCCAGCCTCCGCGTGCGCTGGCCGGCTTTGATCTCCCAGATCTCCGCGCCCAAACCGTGCGGCGGTTGCGCCGCCAGTTTCTGGAAAAAATTCGGGAACGTCTTCTTCACGCAGGCCGGATTTGTAATTTTTATGCCGGGAACTTTCAATCCCAGAATCGCAAAACACATCGCCATGCGATGGTCGTTGTAGGTCTCAATCACCGCGCCGTGCAGTTCGGACGGCCAGACCGTCAGTGTGTCGCCCTCCTCGACCACCTTCGCGCCGCACTTGGTCAATTCCGTCCGCAACGCCACGACGCGCTCGGTTTCCTGGACCCGGAGCCGCCCCAGGTCGGTAAACCGCATCGGCTTTGATGAACGCGCAATGATAATGGTGTCGTCGCCCGAAGAAAACGGGTTTGCCTGCGGCACCCGGTTCAAGGGTGCTTTGACGATCGCCGTCATGATGCTATCTCCCAGGTGGGTCTTGCGCGAAAGAAATCCTTTCAGTTCGAGCAGATTCCGGAGTTTGGGATAATCGGTGTCGATTTGCCAGTTCGTCTTGGGCCAATGTGGAACGGTCACTTGATCCAAATCCGAATGGAGTCCGGTGATCCAGAAAATCCAATCCGCCGCCCAAAAATAACTTCCGCTGGAAGCGTCCGGCTCGATTTGAAGCGTTCCGCCATTTTTCGGAAATACTTCCATCAATTTGGAAGTCATCGCAACATATGGTGATTCCTCCGCATTCTCGCCGCCGATTTCGATTTCCCAGCCGCCGATTTTTGACGAAAGCAAAAGCGCCGACGCGAACTGCGAGCTTTCCGCGATGCTCACGCGGCATTTTCCTTTCTTCGGACCGCCGCCGAAAATCCTCACCGGCAATTTATCATTGCCCTGCTCCGGTTCAACGCGATAGCCCAGCTCGCGCAGCGCCTGAAACAGCGCCGCCTGCGGGCGTTCATGCATGCGGGACACGCCGTGCAGCCGGTAAACACCGCTGCCCAGGCATAGGAACGGCGCGAGAAAACGCGCCGCTGTGCCCGCATTGCCGACGAACAAATCAAGCGGCTGCGACTCCGTGCCGCCCGGCGGCACCATGCCGCCGTTGCCATAAACCGTGAGGGTGCAATTGCACGGCTCGGACGGGTCCGGCTCGACGTTCACCATGAACCCCAGTTCCTGCAGGCAGTCGAACATGATCTCCGTGTCCTCGCTCCAGAGCGCGCCCTTAAGCGTCACCTCGCCACCGGCCAGCGCGGCAAGAATCAGCGCGCGGTTTGTTATGCTTTTCGAGCCGGGCACGGTGATCTCCGCGCGCACAGGTTTGTCGAGCGGGACGATTTCGATGAGATCGGGAAGTGACATCGAGAAATTATTCGGATGAAGTTGAATCGCCTTTCGCGCACCAGTTATCGCGACGCTGCTTGGCGGCCGCGAAGATTTTTTCCACGGCCTTACCGTCGCCGCGCCTGAGCGTGCCCTGGAACTTTTTCAATTCCGCCACAAACGCGTCCACCGACTGCGACAGGTTCTTCCGATTGGCCAGCACGATATCCCGCCACATCTCTGGAGATCCCGAGGCGATGCGCGTCGTGTCGCGAAAACCGGTCGCGCAAAGTCGGCCCTGCGTCTTCGACTGCTTCGGATCCAACACCAATGCGGCCAGCGTCGCCGCGACGACATGCGGCAGATGACTCGAACGGCTCACGAGCCGGTCATGCTCGCCCGCCGCGAGCCGCAGCACGCGCGCACCGAGTGATTTCCAGAATTGTTCCACCTTGCGGACGGCGGTCGCATTGGATTTTTTGGTCGGGGTCACGATGCAGACGGCGTTCTCGAACAAGTCCGCCCGCGCAGCCAGCACCCCCATTTTTTCACCCCCCGCCATCGGATGACTGCCCACGAAATGCGCGCCGACCTTCGCGGTGATTGATTCCAATTCGCGGACAACCCCGGCTTTGACACTGCCAACATCGGTGACAATCGCGCCATGTTTGAGTGCGGGAAGGATTTGTTCCGTAAGCGCACACATCTGTGCCAGCGGCGTGCAGAGGATGATCAGGTCGGCATTGGAAACGGCGGCCAGCAGATCGGTCACGGCATAATCCACCGCGCCCGCTTTTTCGCAGTCTTTCAAGCTCGCCGCGCGTCGGACAAATCCGGCAATTTCAACCGCCAGCCGATGCCGCCGGACGGCCAACCCGATGGAGCCTCCGAGCAAGCCGACGCCGACGATGGTGATCTTCCGAAATTGCACGCGGCGCAGGATAGCGGAACCAACCCTCCTGATAAACCACGAAATGCACCAAAATAAAATCGACGATCATTTGAGGCTCTTTCAAAACCCCGGTTTGTTGGGGATTATTTCTGGTTTGTTTGAACGGAAAGGCGGGCGGCACGTCTGTCTTTCATGCCTGAACTCACGACGATTTTCCACCATCTGCAACGCCA
>Ga0114951_10004342_pt1 | contig 13910 bp, 29 predicted proteins | sample AM7aDNAmetaG_FD_88677 | JGI IMG/M metagenome (GOLD analysis project Ga0114951, IMG submission 88677) | Freshwater microbial communities from Finland to study Microbial Dark Matter (Phase II) - AM7a DNA metaG | ecosystem: Environmental > Aquatic > Freshwater > Lake | place: Finland: Lake Alinen...
ATGATCCATCCAACGTTCAGCCTTACGATAAGTACGACTCATGTTATTTACTCCTTTAGTAGCTTTATTGCTACTTATTTTCTAGTATATAACATAATCATATCTCCTTATCTATTAGGTTGTTACGAATCTTTCTTTGCTGACTTAGTCTTACGAAGTTTGATGGTTCCTTCTGAGTGCAAATGAAGTTCAGCCTTGGGGTAATGTTTTTCCTTGAGCTTAATGGCTTCATGATTAGCAAACTCTGCATTATGAAGCGTTACTCCCTGTTGGATACAGTTGAACAGAACCTTGAACTCATCTCCGTTTTGAATGACATCTATTCTTGACATATTGCCTTCCTCCATTGTTTATACTTGCTATCATAACACAATTTCAGAAAAAAGCAAGCGCAATCCTTCAATATTTAAAGTTTTCTTTTAGCCATTTCAGAGTTGCTTTAATGCTTTGGGCGATAGCAATCTCTTCCTCCGAACGTTCATCAAAGCGAATAATGAACTCCCTAGCATAAGCAAGTTCATCTGATAGCCGCTTAATGATCTGATCTTTAGTTGGCTTCATTCCCACGCTAACCTTTCTTTAGATTCTACTTGACATTTACGGAATTATCTGATACTTGGGCGCGGAGACATCCTTGAAAACCTTAATAACTCCCTGAACATTGATAAGGTTCTCCCATTTCATCCAACGGTTTTGTCCCCCTGTAAAATCTCGTCTTCCTGTTACGCTTCGATACATAAACCCAAACTCCCTACAAATAGAAGTCTGTTCAAATGCTACATAGAGGGTATCCGTATGCAAATGAACATCCCCTGAACATGCTACTCCCGCCCTATTTGTTCTAAGGTCATACTGAGAAGGAATCAAACCCAATTCCTTAACAATCATTTTTGCATAGGAACGACAGAGAGAAAGAAACTCCTCTTTCTCCTTTGCTGTTTCATCTGAATAACCGTTAATGTCAGTCTTTGTTGCGAGATGAATTAAACGCTTAATCTTCTGAATTGTCATTTGCTTTCTCCTATTGTTTATTTTAAGATGTTTCATTATTATCTCCTAGTTGTTACACGCACGATACATCATTCAGTGGGTAAAGTCAAGGAAGAAACTTGAATTTCTTTCTTAGTCAAGGTTATTGTCTAACTGCTATAACATTTTCTTCGCTTGCTATTCCGGGCGTTCCATGTCTTCCGCCTAAATTCAATACCCACCCAGCAGGACCTTTCGTTACCGCTCTTCCAGTCAACTTAGAGCCATGCGGAGTAATTATTGTTACCTTATCTCTTGGACGTATCTGATTAAATAAAGATTCGAGTCTTACTTCATTTTTCATACACGCACCATACATCATTCAGTGGGTAAAGTCAAGAGAAAGCATAAAGTATTTCGCTAATCAAGATAAAAAGGGGGTTAAGGAATGGACACCCTAACCCCCTACGCAACGGCAGCAACGGCAGGACTACTAGAAAGGTAACAAATCCTTATCCTCAGAAGTACGACGAGAAGGACGACGAGTAACAGGAGCAGGCGTAACAGGAGCAGGAGCAGGCGTATCTTCCAACTCCTTTTTAATCAAACCAATAACATCCGAAATCGCATCCGAAATCGCATCCGTAACAGACCCGATAACAATAGGAGTCTTCATCCCATCCCCAAACCCCATGATCGGCCCGTCTGCGAGATGCTTCTGCCCCTCAGGAAGAACAGCCCGAAGAGCCTTACGAAGTGTCTCATAACCCTCATCCTCATCCCGAACATCATTCCTGGGGTCATATCCAACAACAGGAATGCCCTTAAAGAAACGAGCCGAACGCTTCATAAAGATCTGAAAGTCCTTACGAAGACCATACTTCCTGTTGATCTTCTCAGGAATGGATGTGGGATTGAGAGCCTTGACAGTAGCGAAAGCAATACCCGCTTCTGCATTAAACTTATCGCCTGCATGGAAGTTGCAAATCGCCCATCCAACCTTAATCATGCCCTCATTCTTAAGAGCAATAAAGGTTCCGACTCGCCCTGCCTTATTGAGTCTCTCCCTAATGACCGTATTCCCCTTACGATCAATTGACTTCTTGACAATCACATGCGGCTTCACAATATGTTCAACAAGCATCGTTTCCATTTTTAACTCCATTCTTTATTGCGTTTACTAACCCTGTTCCATTCTTTATAACTACATCCTAACAGATTCTACGAAAAAGTCAAGTAAAAAGAAAAACTATTTTTCTATTAATCTTATTGTTCTAACTTTGAGAACTGCCTGACCTCATTAAAACTAGACTCAACATCTTTCGACAGTTCAGCATCACCCAACTTATAGACTGCATTACGAATAAACCCAAGGACATCATTACCAACAGGAGAATTGTAAAACATCAATGCCCTTGTAATAGCCATGATTTTACCTCTTGTCATTCCCTTGAGTGTAACATCATAACAATTTTTATCAATATCGCCGAGCCTCTTAATATTACAATTAGCCATTTACTTTCTCCTATTGTTTATGAAGACTAGAGTATCATAAAATTATCCGAATGTCAATAACTTTCTCTTGCAGGATTAAGATTAACTTGCAGGATCAGGCGAAATCTCTTCTGCCACTTTGTTGGTGAATTTGCAAGCGTCATCTTTATTTAACTTAGGGTTGTAAAAGTATGTACTCCCATCTTCAAAAATAATGATAACAGAAAGAAACTGATAGCCATAAGTATCAAGAAGATAACTAACATACACCTTGCCTGCTTCAATCAAATCTCCATTTTCAAGATTATTAAATCCACGCTGTAAAATAAATATGGGAATAGTATCAAATCCATTATCCAAATTGAAATCAAGCCTTTCATCAAGAGTAGACTTATAGAAAGCCTTTACCCTTGCAACAAACTCTTCTTTGGTAAAAATCAGAACTTTTGCCGAACGTGCTAGTATGTTATTCATAATATCTCCTATTGTTTATTTTTACAGAGTATCAGAAAGATCAGGGAAAGTCAAGAACTATTTCAATAGATTTCTGTAAGTAGTTTCATCAGAATCTATTCTTTTGCGATGCAGCTCAATATGGCAATTACTACAAAGCAAATCGCATTTTACGAATTCAGACATTATCTCTTCCATGCTCTTAGACCAAAGATTGTTAAGCGATAAACCGAAGAGTTTTTCTTTTTCGTTTCTATGGTGGAATATAAGAGCGTCAATCGTTCTATTGTAGTCGCAAACCTTACATTTACCCCCTGCTTTTTCAACCAACTCTTGCTTTCTTAAATACCCTCTTTTGTAAGTAGACAACATGGACATCCGTTTTCTTTCGTCTGACCATCTTGAATATTTCTCTCCTCTTTTTGTGGGTCTACTTGGGTCATCGATCTTTGTATTTCTCCCGTTGTATGGAGAGCAATCTAAACAAAACTTCCTGTTTTGTAAATTGCAAGCCTTTCCGTTTATCTTGAAATAGTTGGGTATATGTTTCCCGCATTTCCTACATGATTTCATAATATCTCCTTTTAGAGATATTATTCTATAGCTTAGTGCGAAAAACCTTCTTTTACTTTTCCTCTAAGATATGGTGGGACCGGTGGGGTACGATCCCACAACCCCAAAATTAAAAGTTTTGTGCTCTGCCATTGAGCTACGCTCCCATACTTAATAATACCAAAGATCATTTACCATGCTAGGACAGTATCAGAAACGTCAAGCTAATTCTTCCTCATCTTCCATATCCTGATCATCCCCCTCTATTTCAACATCTTCCTCATCTTCCATATCCTGATCAACATCCCCCTCTATTTCAACGTACTCCATCGCGGTAATGAGTAAATGATTATAGTCGCCGCTCATTGCCTCTTTCTGAAACTCCTTGGCAAGATCCGCATGACCATTCTTCTTAAGAGCCTGCGAGACCCGTCCAATGATTGCAAAAGCGTTTCCATCTTCCCCAACAAGCTTAACAACTACATTCGTCTTTGCCATGATGTTCTCCTATTGTTAAACCGTTTCAACTAAGGGCGAGTTACACATGACTCGCAATTTATACTCATGTCAGCTTTCACATAAATAATCGCATACCTTAGTTGAAACGATGATTGACATTCTTAATTAGCAATCTATCAGAAACCTTACCATAAGTCAAGGAAGAAATAGAACTTTCTTCCTTCGTCAAGCCTAATTCAATACCATAATCATTTTCTTCCAATCGGTTTTCTTCATATCGGCTGTCCTACGAATCCGACAAGCCTTAATGAATGACCGAATATTGAATTGCTCAAACGTCTCGCAATGCTCCCCAAGATAAGTCAAAACTTCTTTCTTCTCCGCTAGCTTCATCTTGGGTTCGATAACTTCAACAAGGTTCCAAAGATAATCACAAATCTCTTTACGACTCATTTGTAAATCAACAAGTATAGTTCGAGATTTTACAGCTTCATCTATACGCGAAGAATCCATATTTGAAATGAAGATGATTTGTCCCGTAAAATCAAATTCAGGTTCCAAGTCTTCAGGCATTTTAGTAGACTGCCAACAAACCTTACGGACTTCATACGAATCAAGGGCAGACTTCAAAATGTTTACCGAAGTATCATCCTTGAAAACGGAATCGCAATCATCAAAGACAATAGTAGAATCCGAATGATCATGCAGGAATTTATAAAGTCCCATGGGCGTAGAATAGCCGCAGCAAAAATGGTAATCATCCCCTTCTACCTTGTCATTAGCCTTGAATCGTTCCTTGACAAGATAGGTTTTTCCAATCCCCGCAATTCCTGTAATCATAAGAGAAGGAGAAATACCCGCCTGAACCATATCAACTAGGTCTGATACGCAAGAGAATCGTTCCTTTGGCGTAAGGGAAGACATATTAGTTCCCTTACGGAGTTGAGTTTGTCCTGCCCCCGATACTGTAGCATAAAACATCTTATGCCCATCCTTTGAATCCAAGATGACTTTTCCTTCTCCGATAAGTTCCTTGATTACCATATACGCCGCTGAACGGGATACATTGGCAGACATAGCAATTGCATCGGGAGTATAAGGCTTATTCTGTACAAGGATGTTATCACGCAGCTTGTCTTTATTGATTGCAGGGCCACCCATAGTAATTCTCCTATTGTTTATGTAGACAGAGTATCAGAAAGTTAAGAGAAAGTCAAGAGAAATACTTGAATATTTCTCTTAGTCAAGTAAGAAAAGAAGAATTATGCAGCAACTTCAAATCGAACTTCTTTGAATTGAAGTCTTCCTCCGCATCTCAAACATTTCCTATGACTCCCCTTTTGCATACGGTTATGAAGAAGAGAAGTAATATTGTATTCCCGACAGCCACAAGTATAGACGTAGGGGCGACTCCTTCCCTTCTTAATCCCTGTAAGATCATAAGAATGGCATCGCTTGGGTTCAATTCCAAACTTGCGCATAACCGATTGCCATTCAACACCATGGGACTTAATCCACATCCCATAAACTGTACGAGCAATCAAATGCGCAATCTCATGGGGAACAGTTCGATTAATGAAATCTACTTTGTTCTGCATGTAGAGTTCAAAGTTATATTTTACAAGCCAACAAGAAAAGCTAGCCTGTCCCGCGCATGCTCCTTTAAGGTTTAAACTAATTTCGGGCATAATAAATCTTCGCCCATAGATCTCAGAAGCAAGATCAATCCAAGTCTTAGTAATGTCTGTCAATTCCTGAGTTGCGCTCATTCTCTTCCTCCTCATTGTTTATGTGAAGAGCTTATCAGAAAACTTACCAAATGTCAAGAAATTTCAACATAATCAATTTTGTAAACATGGCAAATACCACCATTGACAATACCAAGACCGTCATATTTCTTAAGTTGATTAGGTAAACGCCAACACATAACGCTATACCCCTGCCTTTTCAACTCTTTAGCCTTAAGATTCCTAGCCTGAAGAGCTTCCTTGTCCGTAGCGTATCCATCCCACAGTCTTGAAAACGATAAGTTCATATCTTCTCCTATTGTTCGGGAAAGAGAATATTCCCTTTCCCGACTGTTTATGAATGCAGATTATCAGGTAATATAGCAAAAGTCAAGAACTATTTATTGTTTTTGCGATAAAGATTAGAATCCAAAATTCCACGCTAGAATTATATCTACTTTCTTTAGTATTCCCACGCCAAATATCTAGCGTGTAAAGTTGGTATGGCGAATGCTTTATAGAAATAGTACAAAAAGGAGTATACTAGAAATGGAAGAATTAATTGAGATGTCAGTTTTAGCAAAGTTAATAGAAGATAGGAAAGCACATTCAAATAGACATGATCCGATTATCCGTAGGCATTTTCCATATCATACTATAATTTTACTCTCCACGATCCTTGCCATTTGGATATGGAGAGCGAAAATATGGGCATTACTACTTACACTATTTACATTTCTACCTTAATTACTTTATCTTCCGGCCAAATCAATTCCTGCCAAACAACTACGCCTGCATTATTATGATAAGTACGATACCAATAATCCCTACCATTAATATTCAGCTTCATGGTCGTATCAGCATCAGTTGGTTTATGTTCTTTCCAAAGGTAATCTATAATAGCTTTGGCAAGGGCTGTTTGAAATTTATGCCAACGTTCTCCTAGTTCCATTGCCCTCTGTTCAGCTTTATACCAAGCATTCCCAATTTCAAGGTTCAACAGTTTCTTGGGGTTCTTATCTACCCAATCAAAACCAATCCCCATTTTTCCGCCATATTCAGAAGCGCGATATAACCAAAGAGAAATACGGTCGCCTTCATATATGTGGGTAGGAATAGCATGTGCCTTCTTAACTTTCACAACCGCATTGAAAGCAGGACGGTAATTACTCTCGAAGTTTTTTATATAAGCTTGATGAACAGCGTAACAACGAGCTTCTAGTTTAGGAATGTCTTGGAGAATAGGGGGCCAAATTCTTATGGGGTTAGAATGTCCATCTGCATAAACAGTTTGAAACCATTTCTTTGCTTTCTTCCCATCAACATACATCCAAAAGTCTTTCTTGAATTCGCAGTGAATACCCATGGGAATATTACCCTTTGTACCAAGAACATTAATCATGGAACTATCTGTGGGTATTTTGCAAATTAGATTCTCGTTCTTTTTAATCTCTCCGTGTTTATTTCTTTCGAGTTTCATTTTAGCCTCCCATTAGAACTTTACAATTGCCTGTTTCTTTATTGAGTTGAGTTATGATTCCTTTTCCGAGAGAGCTAACAACTTTATCGCCTACATCATACGTGCATTTATGTGTGGGCATTACGTGAGTAAGTTGAAAAGTTGTTGCTGTTATTTCTAATTCATTTTTCATGCGTACATCATACATCATTCAGTGCGTAAAGTCAAGCAAAAAGAATTGGCGGGCGTAACAGGAGTTGAACCTGCATAGATTGTTTTAGGGACAATTACTTTACCCTTAAGTTATACGCCCTTAACGATCATATACTTTTACTACCCTACATCCCTTCTTACTACAAATCAATACGCTCTTATATAAAGGCTTGGGTTTGATAGGTTTATGATACCTATATGGCTCCTTAATCACTCTAACAGAATTCGTCAAGTAAGTCGAATTAGTATTGCTATTAGTATAAGTTTCGCCAGCAAAGACGAATCCTGTTATACTCAATACAATAAGCATGATTTGTAATCTCATGCCTCATTGTAATTGAATTCTTTTTCAAATCAAGAGAAAGTTATAGGTTCGCCTGTGGGGATTCGAACCACCCTGTACTCAATACGTTTATTTGGGGTAGAAGCTGCTACGTATCAACCTTCTATTCCCATCTAGGACTTCTGCTAGCGTCATCCTAGTTTATCTGAGTATCCCCGTTCCAATTGGGACAGGCGCATTATCTTTTTATACATTACCATACTTCTCAAAGAAAGTCAATAGAATTCGGATTGATTTATAAATGAACGCCCACGAAAGTAATCGTGGGAGTACTTATAATTTACAATCAATCCTGCCTTTCTCAAGGGCTTCTCTTTTATGTCAAGATGGGTTTAGAATCATCTTCCCAAGTCCCATATGCCGACCAAGCAATGTTATGTATATCCCTTGAACCTATACTGCCGCCCACAACAAGGATTATTAAACGGCAATACTGAGAACGATTCAAGGAAAACTATTACTGTCTTACCTTATTTTCAGAAGGAGTATTTGTGGGGCCATTCCAAACCCGTTCAATGCCTGCCTTCAATCCTTTATCATTAATACTCTTTACAAGCCAAATTGCGCCAAAGACAATTCCTACAATACAAGCAAGAACAAAGAGAAGTTGCATTATCATAACAACCCAAACAAACTTCTTAGTTCGATTGAATGACTTATCGAAATCGCCGGAAGAATTATGATATGCGTTAAAGTCGCCCATAGTATTACTCCTTACTTATTTGCGCAGACGGATTATAATAGAAAACTTCTTGATTAAAAACACCGATCCCTTTTTTTGCCCCATCTACTGATCCTCTCATAAGCTCATCAAATGCCGCATCCCAACCTGCATCCCAAATTTTCCTAAGAACAATTTTTGAGATACAAGCATACTCAGGATAAGAATTAACATCCTCAATAACTTTAAACCACTCTTCAAATTTCTCTTCGTTTGTCATAAGTATATCCTAACTAAAAATGGTAGGCGATAGCGGAGTTGAACCACTTTCTCAACCTTATAAGAGTCACATAATAACCGTTATACTAATCGCCCATATTGCTTAACGGTCTTAAACTCTGATTATATAGAGCCTCGATAACCTTTCGAGTACACTTAGTCTATACGGCTGAAAACCTTCTCAATTCTTTATGAGTACATTATAACAGATTTAAGATAGAAAGTCAAGAAAGAAATTTTACAGATTTGCATGGACATCTTCGACTGTTGCGCTACTCTTCTTGAATTTAACAATGAATGTTCCAATAGAAGAATTAGACTCAGGAGTTATAATATGAGTCCAATAGGTTTTCTTAATGAATCTATCCTTGCCATCCATCACCCATCCATCACAACCTTCTACTTCAACCCCTTCCTTCTCAAAATCATACTTACTAAACTCATTATCAGCAACTATAGCGCGTTTATCCATTAGCTTCCTACGCTTCTTCTGATCCTTCTCTGAATTCTTCTTTGCATTAATCTCTCGAAGGAAGTTCATGGGGTCTCCTTCAACTTCAACCATTGTAAACCCAGAATCAATATGGTAAATAGTCTCAAACCCAAGTTTCTTAGATTCCTGATAATCTTTTCTGTCAATGATAATTCTCATTTGATCCCCAATGCGTTTCTAAGACTATTACGAATACCCTTGGTTACTCCCTCTGCCCTCTGCGGAGATATATCAACAAGGTCAAAAAAGAATGCCTTTGCTTCTTTGACATCCATCCTGATAACTACTTCGCTATCAACAACTTCCCCGCTATCATTGAAAGAATGATTTGCTGTAACTCTCATTTTATTCTCCGTTCAACTTCCCAACGCTTAAGAAACCAACGCCCTTCCTTTGCCAATTCCTTATACTCAGGATTATTCTCGAACGTCTTTACTACCTTGAGAATAAAAACCAAACATCTTCCAAGTAACCAACCAACTGATTTCAACTTCATTTGAGAAAGTACTATTGGATTTTCTTTAGCCGTTTCCATTATCATCTCCTATTTTTGTAAAGAGAACTTATCATAAATTTATTAAAAAGTCAAGAAAGAATCTAATATCCTTGAAGTAATGCCAACCCGCCAAGGACAAAGATAGTACCCATAATCCATAGAGCAATTTTAATCCAAGGACAATTATCTCCAACCTTTGCGCCTTCAATAACAAAAGCAATTAAGAAAGAAAAAACAAAGAACCAAAATCCAATTCCTTCTAGCTTAGTTCCTTCTGTAAGACAACAAGAGCCAATCATTGAACAAATACCGATAATAACTATCCAAAAACCAAGCATAATCTTCTCCTTATTTTGTAAAGAAAGCATATCACGAATTCAGAGAAATGTCAAGGAATATCTTTCTTATTTTGGGGCAGGTATAGATTTTGATCGCCTGCTTGAACAACTACATTAGTATCAGGAAAACGATCATAGATAGATATGTCTTCATAACCTAACCTGACATACTCTCCATGCTAAAGCCACGGAGGTTCTAAGCTCGGCTTACGCCTCGCTAAAGTCTTTGCCCAAGCTCTTTATTAAACTAAAATTCTTTATATTTTTAGCAGCATTCCAGTCTCTATCATGCTTGGTTTTACAAGATGAACAAGTCCACTCCTTTTCATCTCTCTTTAGCTCTTGATAGATATGACCACAAACAGAACAGGTTTTACTAGATGGGTCAAATCTTCCTATTACTAGAAGATTCTTTCCTTTATCTTCACACTTATATGTCATCATTGTCCTTAGCATTCTCCAACCTGCATCTCCAATTGCTCTTGACATATTAGTTTCGTTATCTTGTTCTAATTGTTTTATTGCTAAATCCTCCATAGCAAAACTAGTATAGTCTTGGTTCTTGACTAAACTTGTTGTTAGTTTGTGAAGGAAATCTTTTCTTGTATTTCTGATTTTCTTATATACTTTCTGAACTTTCTCCTTTTGTTTTTGATATGACTTAAACTCTTTATTAGTTATTTTTGAAAGCTTTTGTTGTTCAGTTGCTAGATTATCTTCGTATTTTTTGAAGTGTCTTGGATTTTCTATTTTAGTTCCATCAGAGAATATAGCTAAATGCCTTGTTCCCAAATCAATTCCCATTGTTTTCTTTTCCTGAATTGGATTTAGTTCTAGCTTAACCGTTTTATCATCATAACAAATTGAAGCAAAATATTCGTTTCCTTCTCTTGATATTGTTATGTTTCTAAATTCAACATTTTTTGAAACATTGAATTTATCACGAAAGCTTATCCACTTCAATTTTGGTATTTTAATTGCCTTATTATCTTTAGCAACTTCGAAATGTTGTGGAATTCTGAAAGATTGTTTGGGATTATACTTTGATTTGAATTTTGGGAAAGAGTTATGTTTCTTAAAAAAGTGTGAAAATGCGGAGTCCAAATCAGCTAAGGACTGCTGAAGAGATTGAGAATTTACTTCTTTAAGCCAAGGTTTTTCTCCAAATAATTTAGGAACTTCTTTATTAAGAGAAAATGTTGAAATTGATTTTTTGGTTTCGGTATATACTTTTACTTTTCTTTCAAGACCATAATTATAAATAACTCTACAGCAACCAAAGTGTTTTTCTATTAGTTCTTTCTGCCACTTTCTTGGATAGATTTTTACTTTAATTGCTTTCATACTTATATTATACAAAAATATTTATGCGAATTCCTTCTTTTTTCTAAATATATTTGTTTTCTTAGTTACTCGGATTCATCTCTATGCTAAAGCGACAGAGTTTTCTCCTCGCATTCTTTATAAGTGAGTCTTGCAAAAAACGTTTTGAGGAAAAACGTAAGTCAATGTGCCAAAGTAACAATTCTTTTCCCCCGAATTTGGCAGAGGTTACAAATCCTGCAATTCCCCTTACAAATTGACCATCCCTTTGGCCTATCTTTCTTATCCTTAATAATTTTGAAGATATTACTAACGCCCGTCTTAATAAACCCACTCCCTGAAACAATTAGATTCTTACATTTACTAAAATCTAAATCGCTCCTTGACGAATATGTATAGCAACGAATCCCAAATCTTGAAAGTAAAGTTGCTATTTTTTCTGCTTTATCAAGACTTTTTTGATTAGCAAAATCCCCCGCTTCCGAAAATCTTAGCGCATTAAAAGGCTTTACCCTAAACGCATTAATAAGCAAAAATTGAGAGACAAAATCTTGGGCAGTTATTCCCTTCCAAAAAGTCTCCTGTCTACGACGATAAGGTAGAACTAAGGGATGATATGAATATTCTGCCTTAAGAGCATAACATTTTACCCCAGCCTTACAAGCAGCACATAAACCTAACTTCTTACTCGCACAATCCGTTGCCGAAGAAGTATTGAATATAGCCGTAGTAGAAGGAATTTTAATGTTACCCTCTCTTCCAAGCAAAGAAAAGAGCTTCCAAAAGCCTCCTCCTTTTCCACCATTCATTACATTTGCGAATTTCTTGAGAGGTATATCGGCTGATTGCATTTCAACTTCTCCTATTGTTTATAAATAGAGAGTATCACAACTTCAGAGAAAAGTCAAGAAAGAAAATTAAATAATTGCTATATTTTTCGTATAGCCAAGACTCTTTGCCGCTTTCTTTGCAATCTTCATAGCATCCTTCTCATTATCCGTAGCGTCAAAATCTGTATAATTATCTTCCTGATAAATGTCAAGAAAAGTTTTGTTTTGTACGGATGTTGAACAGATCTGATAAAGAGTATCGCAATCATCAGAGGGACCAACAATGAATATCCGATCATTCTTTTTCATATTACTCCTTGCTTCCTATTGCATCTCCAACCTTTTTACCGGCGTCTAATGCTTTTTGAATATCCCCTACTGTAACTTGCGGAGGATAAAAAATCAAACAATGGAGAAGAACACCCAAGAAAACACTAAGTAGTATCACGGTAACAATAGCTACTACATCAAACTTTATTCCATGTCTCAATTTCATAGGATTAATCTACCAAAAATTTTATAAAAAGTCAAGAAACATTTTGAGAAAGTTCGAGAAAGGATTACTCTGCTGTGTATGTTGAAGGAAGTTTTAACAACAGAGTAGAGAAAATCCATTCTCTAAGGGATCGTATGAGGCTCGATCAAGCTGCCAAGTCTAGCCGCTTATTGCTTCCTTGACATCTTCATTGTAACAGATTCAAAATAAAATACAAGAAAAAAGAAAAAGTTCCCTTAGAGAGACATAACGCTAGTCTGTTGAGTTCAGATTTTTACGCTAGGTACTCAACTCTCCAAGGGAAAAGTTCTTAATACCCTTAATACATATCAGAATAATCACTACCGTAATTAAATTGCCCCCTCTGAAGATCCTACGCTAGACTGTTGAGCGCAGCCATAAGATAGGTGCTCAACTCCAAAAGGGGCTTTACATTTTTCTTTTAATACATATCAGAATCATCACTACCGTAATTAAACTGATTTGCATTCTGCCGCCGCTTCTCAAAACGCTCCTGCTCAGCCAAATCAGCACGTCGAACCCCTGCCCAATGCGCCTTCCTCTTATTCCTCAATCCCTTCTTTGTCTTACGAGGAAAATGAATACTGCCAATTCCGCCTGCATAATCTTTCTTAATACCAGCCATCTAACACCAACCTTTCGTTTATTATTTCGTACATACTATCACAACCTAAAGCAAAAGTCAAGAACTAAATTATTCTTTTTCTACAGAGTTAATCATTTCATCCAACTTCTTTTTGTCAGACTCATTTATCTCTGTAACTTCTTCTGCTATAATATCTATCTGATCCGCTAACAACTTCTTTTGCGCATCATTCAAGTAGGGTTCAATCTCTTTTACTACCCATTTGTTTATACTATCCTCAACCCACCTTGTATCTTTTTCCGATGCAGATTTCAAAACAGATTTTACTTTAAGCCATTTCGCTGCCCAAAGAGAATGCAAATACGGTTCCCTTAACTCTTGACTCTTATTCTTTAAAGTCAGAATCAAATCTTTCAAATCATATAGTATCTTTTCCTTACCCATTATCACCTTCCGAAAAAACCTTATTGATAGCCGCTTCGCTTACCTTTTTCCAATCTTGAATTTGACCACAGCAAAGGCAAATACGTCCACCAACATAATCGCCGTAATGATCTCTCTCAAAAAGACACGTTGGCACATACCCATTATACTCTTTTTCTCCGTAACTCATACCAAAAAGATCTGCGCACTTAGCATTGAACTGAAGAATTCGATTACTACCACATTTACAAGTACTCATTATTATCTCCTTATTGTTTTAAAAGCTTACCACAAC
>Ga0114951_10004347_pt1 | contig 13902 bp, 8 predicted proteins | sample AM7aDNAmetaG_FD_88677 | JGI IMG/M metagenome (GOLD analysis project Ga0114951, IMG submission 88677) | Freshwater microbial communities from Finland to study Microbial Dark Matter (Phase II) - AM7a DNA metaG | ecosystem: Environmental > Aquatic > Freshwater > Lake | place: Finland: Lake Alinen...
TGAGCCGAGTCTTGCGCAGCCAGCGCCCGGAGTCCGCTACAAACAACCTCGACCTCTCTGGAACTTGCAGCGCACGCAGCCAGCGTCTTATCGCCCCCGGCCAGCATCTCCACGCAATGGCCAACGCAAATATCGGCCGCGCTTGAACAATTGCTCGCGGCGTCAATCAGAGCTTGATGTTTGGCGCCGCCCATGTGGTGGTGAGGCATTTCCTGACTGATCCCCGGCAGCGCACTGGCTGAAACCGCTGCCGCGCCCATTGCAAACAACACTCCACGACGGTCCATGATTCTCTCCTGACAGCTCTCGGTAATTGTACGCCGGTGCGACAAATTGTCGCACCAGGTACCCTGAAATCTCGCCCGCAGTGGGAACCCTGTGAGCTAAGATGCACTCCAGCAACGTAGACTCAAGGAACCGGGTTCATTAGCCCACCCAGCCTCAAGTCGCATTGATAGGCGGAACCCCCCAATCGTGATTTCGATCACATCTCTTAATTTCCTTCCGGGTTAGATTCGCATGGATGCCAATGCGCCGCGCGATAGCACATTCGCTGTTGGTTACCTTCAGCTTGCTGCTGATCGCGCCGTTGTTCGCCCCGGATGCCGAGGCTAACCTTCCGGCTTGTTGCCGCAGGGCCGGCAAGCATCACTGCATCATGGGCGCCATGCAACTGCCCGGTAGCAAAGATACCGGCCTTACATCCATCTCTCAAAAATGCCCCTGCCTGCCGGAGAGCACCGGGGCCATCCATTCCGCAAAGTACATGCCGGAGGCCGGGCAGCGGTACTACGCCGAGGTAGTCTTTCATCCGGGCTATGCGCCTCAGACCTCGGCCCGCTCCAGAATGTCGCTTCTCCGCAGCCATCAACGGCGCGGCCCTCCCTCTCCCCTTGTTTGATCGGTTGTAACGCATTCCCAATGGGATAGGCATCACCTGTCCTCTTGCCGTATATCGCGTTCTATCAAGCAAAAGGAGAAGCCATGAAACGCAAGTTTTTGCTTTCGTTGTTGCCGTCAGTCCGCTCGCACTCATCCACCAAGGGTTCTGTTTTGAAGCAAATGTCGTTCCCTATGAATGTTGGAATCGGGTTGGGAATTTGCCTTGTCGCCTCGGCAGTTCTCTTGTTGTCAGGCTGCGGCGGAAAAGGTTCTACGCCGCAGACGCAGTTGCAGTCGCAGAACATCACCTTCAGCTCCGCGCCTACCCTGTACTCGTATCAGACAGCAACCGCCAAAGCCACTGCCAGTTCCGGACTGGCCGTAACGTACAGCAGCAGCACCACAAGCGTCTGCACCGTCGATAGCAGTTCAGGCCTTGTGACTGATCTTACCCCAGGGCTTTGCACAATTGCTGCCAATCAGGCGGGCAACAGCACCTATGCCGCAGCCGCGCAAGCCACACAAAACATCGTTGCATCGGATAACGTCAAGACCTATAGCGTCGTAACAACGATCACGGAGCCAATGACAGCTCCGAATAACTCGATCTTCACGGGAGCGTTTACCTACGACTTAACGACAAATACGCCATACGATTTGTTTGGCGTGCTGACCGAGAGCATGACGCAACAGAGTACTGTAACTACACCGGAGATGACCGCGGTCGCGCTTGGATACCAGCTTTCCACGCTCAGCGACAATATGGGCGGCGATCTGCTATCGACCTTTGCTATGGATTCGACCAACGTTTTCGACCTTGGGGGTTTTGCCTCGGGCGGGAAGAAGTTTTACGGCTTCACTGCCGGAGCGATGAATCCTTACATGGGTGGAGTCGGCAACGCATACGTCACAATTGACTTTAACTTGGCTGCCCCAACCTCGGCGCTTTCTGCGTCGCAGATTAACCTGCTGGCGTACGGAGACTGCACAGGCCTGGGAATGATGATGTCAAGCTGCATGACGGGTGTAGTAGGCGGCGGAACAATGATGGGAGCTCCATCCGCTCAGACCATCACCGCAACCGGATCGACCGCCCAGACCATTACATTTGGCGCCGCGCCGGCCCTAACTTCCGCCGGCGACGGAGCGAAGGCCATCGGGCAGGGGACTCCCACAGCGACGGTGAAAGCAACAGCAAGCTCTGGATTGACCGTGACGTACAGCAGCGTCACTCCCGCGGTTTGCTTTGTCTATCAGGATACTGGCGGGGTGGGTACATTCAAATTTACGACACCGGGCCAGATTTGCACGATTGCAGCGGATCAATACGGAAACACAACCTATGCGCCAGCTGGGCGCGCCACTCAAAGCATCACGTTGCAGTAATGCTCCTGAAAGCGTGCCTGTTCATTTTTCCTATAGGTAAAGGGATGAATGGGCGGTGCGCTCTGCAGTTGCTCTGACGATGAGTGGATCTTCCGTGGCAAGGTGATCACGGCGGCGCAATGGACGGCCGCCTGCCCCTCTTGCTTGCAACCATGTTACCTGGCAGATGAGGACGGAGTTGTTAATCCGGTCTGACAATTCCGTCCTCGTTCGATCCATGGTCGGCTCGAAACTACCGTGCCTTGAGCCTGAGTCATTGCTGCTTTTCTTCTGGCGCACACAAATAATGTGCGTCAGAAAACCCATTTACGGAAAATACGGAAGCCCCGGAACGGGTATTCAAGAACGGATCGACAGTGGAGAAGTTATGAAACAGTTCTTGTCATCTTTAGGTAAAGGAATCGCGCTGGGGGTTGGCCTGCTTGTTTGGGCCACATTGCTCCTGTCTGGTTGCGGCAGCGGCAGTACTGCAACTCTCAAAACATTAGCGCAGTCCATCAATTTTGGCACAGCACCGTCCCTTATTTTGCATGATACTGCCACCGTTTCGGCCACTGCTACTTCCGGTCTTGCGGTGACCTATAGCAGTAACACAACGGGCATCTGCACAGTGGACATCAGCACCGGTCTGGTAACGGATATTGTGGCCGGCACTTGCATTATCGCCGTCAATCAATCGGGTGACGCTGACTATTCCGCGGCGCCACAAGCAACTCAGAACATTATTGTCGCGGCCACAGTCACCCCGGCTGCCCAGACCATCAGCTTTGGCGCCGTGCCTTCCCTGAGCGTGCTCGGCACCGCAACCGTTTCGGCCACTGCCAGTTCCGGCCTTGCGGTGACGTATAGCAGTACCACCGCGAGTGTCTGCACCGTCAACATCAGCACTGGTCTTGTAACGGATCTCACAGCTGGCACTTGCATCATCGCCGCCAATCAGCCCGGAGATGCCAACTATTTAGCAGCAGCACAGGTAACTCAAAGCATTGTCGTTGGAAGTACCCAGAAGAACTTTAATGTCACGGTAACATTTTATGAGCCCGATACACAGCCCTACAACACAGTATTTACAGGCTCCTTCACCTTCGATTCGACGACCAACACAGTTTCCGACCTGACGGGCACCTTGACTGAAAGTATGTATGAACCTCCGATTACTACGGTGCCACTTGCGTACCAGCTTTCTTCGGTGAGCGACGGACATGGCGGCTTGCTGGTCACAACTTTTTCTTTGAATACGACCAACGTTTTCTCCGGTGGAGGATTCGCCAGCGGCGGTGCAAAGACGTATGGAAACAGCAATGCCTATGCCACGATCGACATTAATCTGTCAGATCCCACCGCAGCATTGACAGCCGCGCAGATAAACCAATTGCTCTATGCGGACTGCACACCTGACGGAATGATGGGACAAGTTTGCATGACGGGCTTGAACGGGGGAGGGACAATGGGAGGATATCCCATTTCTCAGGTCATAACGCAGGTGAAATGAGACTGGCTGCGTGCGCTTCTCGCCCGACAATTCGTTCGCTTGAGTGGAGGAGGCCATCCTCCTCCACCTTGAACTGCTTTTGCCGCTCATTGCTCTACAGGAGGAATCATGAAGTCTAAAATCATATGCACTTCAGTATTGGCGATCGTCCTTTCTTCGCTTGTTGGGTTCGGGCAGGCCATTTCGCAAGGCGTCGGGACGGAACGTTCCTCAGTCCCGGGAGGTGCGGGCGTAGCGGAAAAGTGGACAGTGACAGGCGGCGGGATCGGCGGCATCGTAAAGGACCCATCTGGCGCCCTTGTGGTGGGAGCAAAAGTTGAGGTCAAGAATATCGAGTCTGGTCTTACACAGTCGATGTCTACTGATCGACAAGGCCTTTATGTCTTCGGAAAGCTTCCCGCTGGACACTACCAGGTCTCGGTTACCTCCGCCGGCTTTCAGACTTCCATACGGGGTGGAGTTGTCGTTTTGGATGGCCGGCAGACAGAGGTCGATTTGGGACTGAGAATCGGGGTGCAAAGTACCGTTATCGAAATAAATGCAGCAATGCCCACCGTAGGTACAGAGGCTCTGGCTCCGGCCCGGGCCAGAGCTAGCGATACGGCGTCACTGCTCGAAACGGTTCCGGGGTTAAGTCTCGAAACAAATGGCGGGGTATCGAGTCTGCCTGTAATTCATGGCCTTGCGGACGAAAACGTGAAAGTGCTGGTAAATGGCATGACCATGGCCGCACACTGCAGTAACCACATGAACCCGCCTATGTCCTATATCGATCCGGCCAATGTGGGCAGCATAGATGTTATGGCGGGCATCACCCCGGTGAGCAATGGAGGCGACAGCATCGGCGGCTCGATCATTGTCGATTCCACAGCGCCAGGATTTGCCGCGCCGGGCCAGCACACGGTTGTGCACGGAGGCGTTTCGGGCTATCACCGTACAAACGGGGTCATAAGCGGCGGCAACGCCACTCTCTCCGCGGCCACCGAGCATTTTAGCGCCAGCTACACAGGCTCCTATGTCAACGCAGCCGACTATTGGGACGGCGCCGGCAAACTGGTGCTATCTTCCGTCTTCGAATCAAGAAACGGCTCGTTGAAACTAGCTGCGCGTCGCGGCAACAACCTCGTTTCAGTGGATCTCGGCTATCAAGTCATCCCCGAACAGGGATTTGTAAACGACAGCATGGATATGACGAAAAACGACGGGAGATTCGTCAACGCGCGCTATCAAGGTGCGTTTGCCTGGGGAAGGCTTGATGCCCGTTATTACTATTCAAACGTGGGCCACGAAATGAACCTCCTCAAGGACAAGATGCCCGGCATGATTATGCCAATGGACACTCATGGCGCGGATCTGGGTTATGCGGTTAAGGCGGAGATTCCCATGTCCGCGCGGGATATTCTGCGAGTCGGTACCGAACTTCACCGTAATACGCTCGACGATTGGTGGCCGGCGGTTCAGAACACCGTCAGCGCTATGGGGCCCAACACCTTCTGGAACGTGCGCAACGGCAGACGCTATCGGTTCGGGACCTACCTGGAATGGGAAACCCGACGCGGGCAGAAATGGACCGGAATCTTCGGAGTCCGCAACGATGAAGTGCTTATGAACACAGACAATGTCGTTGGATATAACATGTCGCCAACCGCCACTGGAAGTGCAGCATACTTTGCAGATGCATCCGCATTCAACGCGAACAACCACAGCCGTCGAGACAACAACTTCGATGTGACGGCACAGGGCCGGTATGAAGCCAATTCGCATGCCACCTTCGAGTCGGGCTACGCCCGGAAGACCCGTTCGCCCAGCCTCTACGAACGCTATTTGTGGGTAAAAATGAGCGCCATGTCGGTTGAAATGAATGGGTGGTCCGGCGATGGCAACGGCTATGTCGGATATCTGAATCTACGCCCAGCGGTCGCGAACACGATAAGCGGGAGCGCGGACTGGCACGATTCAGCGAAGCAGCGATTCGATCTTAAGATCACGCCTTACTACACCTATGTTCGTAACTATATCGACGCTAACCGCTGCCCGATTATCTCAAACAGCAATGGATGCAGCGCTGCCAGATTCAATGCCACTTCGGGTTACGTAACCTTGCAGTTCGCCAATCGCGACGCTCAGTTGTTTGGAGTCGATGGATCAGGACGTTTGCCATTGGGCGGCAATGGCAAGCTAGGCGACTTTGCGTTGAGTGGCGTGTTAAGTTATGTCCGGGGAACGAAGCGCGATGCAGGCGGCAACCTCTATAACATCATGCCCGTGAATTCAAGGTTCGCGCTGGAACATAGCCGCGGTCATTTGTCCAATGGCGTTGAGTTCCTTGCAGTCGACAAGAAGAGCAACGTTGACGTGGTCCGCAATGAGTTGCGCGTTCCTGGCTATGCGTTGGTGAATCTGCATACAGGCTATCAATGGCGATCGGCCGATACAGCGAATCTTCGGTTCGATGCCGGCATTGACAATCTGGCCAATCGGAATTACGCCATGCCGCTGGGAGGTCGTTACTGGGCGGACAAGACAGGGTCGACGCAGGTTCCAGGGGCGGGACGATCGTTCTTCGGCGGTCTAACATTTCGGTTCTGATGAACAGGTCTTCGGTTGTTTCAGCTTCCGCCGGGGGAAGTCAACTTCGACGACTTCATGGCCATCGGATGGATGAACCCAATCAGGCCATTGACAGGACGAGGACGGTCGGTCTCATTCAGCTTGACCGCGCAGTTCTGACCTGACGAGGCGTTATCAATAGTCGAAGTCCAGCCCGTGTACCTTGCGGGTTGCTCTTCAGCATTCTCAAGGCAGTACCGCCATCAGCATAGAGCGATGGCGGCCCCCCGGGGACCTGCCGGCGTCGCAGTCGTCACGGTGGCCCCGAACCTGAGACGATCTCCCATTTAAATCCGGAAAAGTAGCGCTGAATTTGACAAAGCAAGCGCAAGCTCCTGCGGAGGACGACAGACCCTAAACAGTTCAGTCCGCGAAATGGGAACCCGAGTAGTATGATTCTCCCGTCGTGCTATTCTGAGTTCTCATCGTCAGATCCGAATGTTGTGGTGGGAGTGCGTATGGGCGTTCTGAGCCGCATCGGCATTGCGATTGATTCCGACCTATTGAAGCGATTTGACCGTTCCATACAGAAAAGCGGTTATACGAATCGCTCCGAGGCATTCCGTGATCTCATTCGCGATCGACTCGTAGGCGAGCAGACGGCCGCGCCAGATGCGACTGTGGTGGGAACAGTCACGCTTATCTACGATCATCATGAGCATGGCGTCGGCGAAAAGCTCACCGATCTGCAGCATGCCTTCCATCACCTGGTGGTTTCGACAAGCCACGCGCACCTGGATCACGAATCGTGTCTTGAGGTGCTGATTGTGCATGGCAAATCAGCCGAAGTCGAGCAATTTGCCGACCGGCTGATCGGGCTCAAGGGCGTGCAGCACGGTAGGCTTGTTAAAACGGTGCCTGTACATGCGCTCGATACTGCGAAAAAGGCGGCACACAAGCACACACACAAGCATCCGCGCTGAATAGGCGAGCACGCGACTCGCCTTTTGCAGAGCCCCAGAAGCGAGTCGAACTGACATAGGCGGCATTTGTCAGAAGCTTTTTGCCAACCCAAATCGCACCTGAAGCGGTTCGACAGGGTGGGCAACGCGCGTGAATACCGACGGGCCTATTGGAATTCCACCTGAAGTTAATCCTGGAATTACTCGGGACTCATATGCGTAGTCAATGTCGCTATCGCTGCGGTCAAGCATATTCAAGAATTCGGCCGAAACGTTCCATTTCTTCTTAATCTGATAACCAAGCTCCCCATTGAGCAACACCGTTTCATTTGAGCGAAAGATTCCGTCGGACGTCAAATCGCGCGGACCAAAGTAGCGCAAGCGCAAACTCGACGAAAGGCCTTTCAAATCGTGCAGCGTGAGGCCCGATGAAATCACCACCCCAACTGCTTCGGGCACACGCTTGCCACCCGGGCTGTTCGACGCCGCATCACCGTCATCTATTTCGGTAAACTGGGCTCTGGAGTCCGCAAAGTCAAAATCAAGAGCCAAGTGTTCCAGTGGCGTGTAGTAGTTCGCCCATTCGATGCCATAGCGGTTGCTCGGCTGTGCTGAAGCGGACGTGCCTCCGGTGTCGCCAGACTGCTGCAGTTCGGAATTACTGTGGAGATACCAGAGCGCAACGGTGCTTTGCAGATGGGTGACGGCCACAGTGCGCGCGCCGAATTCCCCGCCTTTGGTTTGGACCAGGGGGGGGATTTTCGAACTCGGCGTATTGGGGTAAGGATTGTCCACCGAAATCGGTTCCACCGTTTGCGTTGTGCCGCGCCCGTCGTTCGAGTGAAAACTGAATCCGCCTTGGGCATAGAACTCGGTATTTGCCCATGGGCCGAAAATCAAACTTGCTTTTGGGCTGGGCAGGAACTTGGTTGCCGAACCGGAATTGGCCGCGTTAATCGAGGCTGAGTAAGCCAGGCTGCTGACGACAAATGTTTCATCATCTCCGCGCAGTGCCACGACCGAGCGAAAGTTGTTAGCCCATTGAATTTTATTTTCCGCATAGAAACCAACTATCGTGTCCGTAAAGCGATCCCGCTCCCTAGTCGCGGGCAAAGTCGGAGGAATAGGGTCGTCGGTGTTGTAATCGGTTTTGTCCATGCGCACGCGATTTTCTGTCGCGTAAAGGCCGTTGTTGATCCAATCGTTGCGGACCTGCAGGCCGAATGTATTTCCCATCTTGCGGCCGAACCATTGGCTGAAGATCGTGTGGTGTGCGTCCAGCCCAGCCACCCAGCGCCTGTCCTGCTGTTCGAACTGGTCACCGCGAACGGGGTCCACCAGGTAGTAAGTGAAATTAGAAAATAAATCAAGATCGTAATAAAATCCGTAGACCATGATTTTCGACGCGGAATTTGCCCCTTGCCGATGCCACTCACCCTGCAAGCTATAACGCTGCGAGTGGCCACCGTCAGTCGGATCCAATGTGCCGTATAAACCAACCAGAGCCACTGCGCTTACGGGGATTTGATCGCTCGAGTGCCATCTTCCGTGATAGCCGCGGGCCGTGATGCTGGCCCCCTTGGCGTCGTCTCCCCGGCTGTAGGTCAGCAGGCCGTTGATTTTGGTAAACGCATCCGGATGCTTCCATGGACCGTTGTCGTAACACACTTCTGCTCCGTACAACAAGCTGCCTGGACCTAGCTTTTGCGATGCGCCGAAAACAGCCCGCCCATAGCCATACGTACCGCCTTCCACCTTGGCAAAGTTCTTCTCCAGCGTCCGGAAATATACCACATGCGCCGCGCCAGCCGAGCCGTAGTTGCCAATATCGGCGTAGTACGGGCCTTTTTCGAAATTCACCCGCTTCACAAACTCCGGGATGACGATATTCATGTCCGAGTAGCCCTCGCCGTGCGCGTGCGACGGCAGATTCAGCGGCATATCGTCGATGAAAATGGCGAAATCCGTGCCATGGTCTAGGTTGAAGCCGCGCAGATAATATTGGTTGGCCTTGCCGCCGCCGGCGTGTTGCGTGATGATGAGACCGGGAACCGTCTCCAGAACCTCTCCCGATCGAAGAATCGGACGATCCTGGATTTCCGTTGCGCCCACCGTTCCCTGGGTGCCGGATTCGGCAATTCCGATAAGATCATCCTCCCGGCCCTGCACGTTGATGGTGGTGCTCACGGCGCTCACTGCCAGGGAGATGCGCAGCGGGGCCGGCGTCCCGGTGGTCCCTAGATTGACTGGCACTTCTTTAGTTTCAAAATCCGGGTTCGATACGACGAGTCGATAGTTACCTGCTGCGAGTCCAGAGAAAATGAAGGAGCCGTTCCTGTCCGACTGTGTCGTTCTCTTTACAGTACCGTTCGCGCTTCGAACCTGCACGGTGGCCCCGGCAATCGCCGCGCCAGACGTGTCAACCACAGTTCCTGATAGCTGAGGCGGATAAGCCTTATCACTCGTGGCGACCGGGTGAACCTGAGGATCGAGCACATCTCCGCTGATTGCGGACTGCTGCGCGGAAAGCAGCGAGGCCGCGGTGAACAGGGCAAAGGAAACAAATCTGCGGAAAAGCATCTGTACTAGCCCCTGAGAGCATTGGACAGTCTAGTGCGCTTTCAAATGGTCTGGTTCCCCGGCCGGAGGTACCTGGTCAAATCTGTAGGCATGGACTTGTCTGGGGATAATTGTCGCATGTGTAGCACGAATTTCAAAGTAGTATGTGACATAATAGTTCTGACATCGTATGCGGGGCGGACGTGACGCTCGAACCCTGGCTGGGGCAGGATAATGTTTACCTTCCGGCCACCCCGACCTGTACCGATACCAGGATGGAATCAAGAAGGAGAATCGATGCAACGGCTCCTATGGAATCTGTTGAACGACGATCCTGGCAGCACCAAAGCTAAAGTAATAGCCCTATACACCCTATTGCTGACTTTCAATCTGGCGGCGTGGTGGTGGGCATTCATCGCTTTTCATCGCTTTCCGGTGTTGTTGGGGACAGCGTTTCTTGCGTACAGCTTTGGACTTCGCCATGCGGTGGACGCGGACCATATTGCCTCGATTGACAACGTCACGCGAAAACTGATGCAGCAGGGAAAGCGGCCCGTCTCTGTCGGGCTCATGTTTTCGCTTGGCCATTCCACCATCGTGATCGTGGGGTCCATTGCCATTGCAGCCACGGCGCTTGCCTTGCAGCATCGTATTGATTCTTTCAAGGAAGTTGGGGGAGTGATCGGCACTCTGGTGTCGTCGCTGTTCTTGTTCGGAATTGCGACCGTCAATATAGTCGTCCTGCACTCGGTGATCCGCACCTTCAGGCGGGTCCAGCGTGGAGAGCCATATGTTGAGGAAGACTTTGACCTGCTGCTCGGGAACCGCGGCTTCCTTTCCCGCCTCTTCCGCCCCATGTTCAATCTCATTCGATCCAGTTGGCACATGTATCCGCTGGGTCTTCTGTTTGGTCTCGGATTCGATACTGCGACTGAGATCGGGTTGCTGGGCTTATCGGCTGCCGAAGCCTCCAAAGGACTGTCGCTGTGGTCGGTCCTGGTCTTTCCCGTTCTCTTTGCCGCGGGTATGTCGCTGATCGATTCGACAGACAATGTTCTGATGCTTGGAGCCTACGGTTGGGCCTTCGTAAAGCCGATCCGCAAACTCTACTACAACATCACGATTACCTCCGTCTCCGTAGTGGTGGCCCTTGCCGTCGGCGGGATAGAGGCACTTGGGTTGCTGGCGGGGCATTTCCAACTGAAAGGCGGATTATGGGGCGCGGTTGGCAAGCTCAACGAGCATTTTGGCTTGCTCGGCTACGGCATCGTCGCACTGTTTGCTTTGAGCTGGATCTTGTCGATTGCAATCTATAAATGGCGCCGGTTTGATGATCTCGAATTCGGTACCAAAGATGTGGCATAGCACATGATTTCCCTCTCGATTGCTTGATAGTCGAGCACTGTCTTGAGTTTGGCTCCTGGAACAAATGCCGTTTTCCCGCTGCCGTGATCTATTGGAGAGGGATACGAAGGCAGAAGTCCTCAATTTCAAGTCGATAAACTCGTCAACTTCGGGCGAAGATGGCAACGATGGGACGGCCGTCGTTGAAGATCTTGAATCTGCTGGATCTGGATCCTCACCGCCGATCTTTCCACCCTGTCCTTAAGGAGAGCAGTTCGCAACGGTTCAACTCATTCAAGGAATGCTCGGAGAGCCGCTTTGATCTCGCGTCGAACGATTTAGCTGGACCGGGTGGGAGGAATCCAGTATTCAAAAGGTATAGCACGAAGGTGGACGGTTGCGCCGCCAGAAGGGGCTTGTGCCTCCTGTCATTGACGAGTGACCAAACCAGAAGGGCTGTCACGGCATGAAGACATTTGCGACGCTCATCTTCTGCGCGATGCCGCTCTCTTGCCAGAGCAACAGCGGCGATTTGCATTTGAAAGTGATAGACCCGTTCGGGGCAGGCGTGAAGGCCACGGTTCATATTCTGAGCGAGGCAAATCAGTATCGAGCCATTCTGCAATCAGGCGAACAGGGTGACCTGGAAGTACAGCGGCTTCCTTATGGCAACTATCGGATCGATGTGGAAAAGCCCAGTTTTGCCCGGTTTATTGAGACAGTTCAAATACGATCGTCACTGCCGACTGAACGTCTGATGCAATTGAAAGTTCCGACTGCCAATCAAACAGTAGTAGTGAACTCGGCCAGTACCCTGATCGATCCCGAACAGGCCGGCTCGGTTAGTCAGATAGGGTCAGAGTTTCTACAGAAACGGCTCAGCTCAATCCCGGGGCGTTCCCTGCAGGATGTGGTCAACTCGCAACCCGGTTGGCTCTATGAAGGTAACGCTGTCCTGCACCCTCGGGGCTCTGAGTATCAGACGCAGTTTGTGGTGGACGGTATCCCTCTGACGGATAATCGATCACCCGGTTTTGGCCCTGAGATCGAAGCCGACGACTTGCAATCCATGAGTATCTATACAGCAGGCATCCCTGCGGAATATGGACGAAAGATGGGTGGAGTCATCGAGGTCAATACGATTCAGGACACACAGTCAGGATTACACGGCAAAGTCGTTCTCAGTGGAGGGAGTTACAGCACCGCTGGCGCTTTCACAAAAGGGCAATACACCTGGGGCAGAAACACGCTCAGCGGCAGCGCCAGCGGAAACAGGACGGATCACTATCTCAATCCTGTGGTTGTGCAAAACTACTCAAACACAGGCACGCTGGGTGATTGGTCGGGTCGATATCAGCGGGACTTAACCGCAAATGATCGCGTCAGCCTGACTGTCCGCCGCGAATTGTCGCGCTACGATCTTCCCAACGAGCAATTGCAACAGGCCGCGGGCCAGCGCCAGACCGCCGATAACATAGAGACGATGGGGATCGCGTCCTACGTGCACACTGTTTCTTCGCATGCGCTGGCAGATTTTCGAGGTTTGGTACGCGACAACACGAAGGACTTCAACTCCAATGCCGAGTCGACTCCGATTGAGGTATTCCAGAACAACAGGTTTCGTGAAGGATATTTTCGAGGGACTGTAACTGCTGTTACGGGCCGGCATGAATGGAAGGTCGGTGTCGAGTCGGATAACACATTCTTGCAGGAGAACCTTAATTACAGTGTTACTGATCCTACGCAATTCAATGAGGGCACACCTCTCACGTTTGCATTCAGGTCACAACGTCCCGACGTGGAACAATCTGCATTTGTGCAGGATTTGGTTCAGATGGGTCAATGGACAATCAACGCCGGCCTTCGTTGAGACCACTACCAACTTCTATTGAACAAACAAGCAGTTGAACCTCGCTTGTCTGTTTCGCGCTACTTTCCCTCGGCTGAATTGGTGATGCACTTCTCCTATGATCGAATCTTTCAGACGCCTTCGTCTGAGAACATCTTGCTTTCAAGTTCGACAACAATCGAATCCCTTGATCTGACAAGCTTCCTTCGGCTGCCGGTCGAGCCGTCGGAAGGGAACTACTACGAAACCGGCTTAACTAAGGCATTTTTCGGTAGAGTCAGTTTGGATGTCAATTGCTTTCGGCGAGACGTCGACAATTATGCAGATGACGATCAGATCGACAACACAGGCATCAGCTTTCCGATCGCCTTCCGGAGCTCCATCATCTATGGCGCGGAAGGGAAGCTCGCTGTTCCCGACTGGGGCCGGTTCTCAGGCTTCTTGGGTTATTCCTACGCGGTTGGAAACGTATGGTTCCCAGTCACTGGTGGCTTTTTCATAGGGGACAGTGCTGAAGCAGCTAGAACACAGCTCACCGGGCATTTCCCTGATTCGCAAGATCAGCGCAACACGGTTCGCGGACGGATTCGCTTTCAACTGGAGCCGCAGCTTTGGATCGCTGGTGGAGCCCAATACGATACCGGGCTTCCATTCGAATTCAATGGAGACCCGGCAGGATTGGTCGCCGCATACGGCCAGAGCGTATTGGATCGAATCAACTTTGGCCGCGGCAGGATCTACCCCACACTTCAGGTAAATGCTTCGATGGGTGCGGATATTTACAAATCGGACCGTACGAATGTTCAGCTACAGGCGGACGGTCAGAACCTTACAAATGTTCTCGACGTGATCGATTTTGGCGGTCTGTTCTCTGGCAA
>Ga0114951_10004350_pt1 | contig 13894 bp, 10 predicted proteins | sample AM7aDNAmetaG_FD_88677 | JGI IMG/M metagenome (GOLD analysis project Ga0114951, IMG submission 88677) | Freshwater microbial communities from Finland to study Microbial Dark Matter (Phase II) - AM7a DNA metaG | ecosystem: Environmental > Aquatic > Freshwater > Lake | place: Finland: Lake Alinen...
ATCTTCTTCCAGACTCAGTCTGATGGCCTTATCATCTTCAACAATTAGAATTTTTATCATTTTGCAAGACTTTGATCTATTGGTAAATAAACATAAAATGAACTACCCATCCCCAGCTCACTCGACACGGTAACCCATCCCTGATGAGATTCAACAATCCTTTTTATTAAGGTTAATCCAATCCCAGAACCTTTGATTCCTTCGTTTTGAGCATCATCAACCCGATAAAATCGTTCGAAGATCTTTTTTTGGTCCGCCGGAGCAATTCCCCGGCCGTAGTCTTTTACCTCAATACAAATCTCTTTGTCGGTTGCGCTGAGATTTACATCGACTCTTCTGCCACCGGCAGCATATTTTCCCGCGTTATCGAGCAGATTATATACCACCTGCCGAAGAGCGTCCTGATCTGCCATTACCTGCGGAATTGATCCGCTGACAGAAAAATTAAAGTCGAGGCCCGATTCTGCAGACCGGTTACGGTGAACATCAACCAGATTTTTAATCAGGTCGGTAGGGTCAATCTTTTTAAAATGATATTTTCTGATATCATCCTCAATTTTCGAAAAGTCCAGTATATTCTCGATCAGATGACTCAGATGATCGCATTGCTCGATCATGGAATCATAGAATTCATCTTTTTTTTCCTCAGTTCTCACGCGCCGTAGTTTCAGCAATTCCGACATGTGACGGATGGAAGTGACCGGCGATTTGAATTCGTGAGACACATTCGAAATAAAATTGGTTTTCATCCGGCTGAGGCGCAGTTCCTGGCTCAGCAGATAAATGGTAAAGATCAGTCCCATTATTAACCAGAGGACCAGTAATCCAAATACACCGGCATACAATCCTTTCCCGGATTCAAGCAATGCCTTAAAAAAGGGTTTGGGATTGATTTGAATCTCGACTTGCCATCCGGGAAGTGGATTAGGAAACGGAAAAGGTAAAAGGGAAGTCACTCCCGGTTTGACATAATTAAATAGCACAATCCCGGAATCCTCCTTAATCTTCCAGCTGTAATGCCTCTCAGCATCAGCTGATTTGATCAGGGGTCCCAACCGATTATCAATCATCCGGTTAAGGTCAACCAAGGCTGCCCTGATCTCTCCCGATTCAACCCTTTGGGTAACCAGCAAATCGCGGTAACCGTTCTTTGGCATATAAACCAGCTGATTACCTGGATAGGCCAGATATTCATCGGCCATCAGCAGGAATTTATTAAGATGATTGGTTCGCTGAATTGCCTGATCGAGGAGTTTGAACACAGTGTCAGCCTTCGGAATATTCACTTTCAGCTTTTGCAATTCGCTGTAAAACAGATCAAAAGTCTGAAAATTATAGGCTGATATTGGATTCAGCAGTTTAGCGGAAAAATCCTTTATTCCTGTCTTAACCTTGGCTGTATCATTAAGTGATTGATATATTTTCACTATTTCCAGTGCGGAAACCAGATTGGGCGGCAGCTGCCCGATATTTTCTGTCGGGTTAAGAAGAAGAATTTTCTGATATTCCTTCAGAGCATCGTCCAGTTTCCCTTGTTTTCGGAGTATCCGTGCCAGAGAACAGCGAGCATTAATTGCACTTGATCCCTTATCATTTCCCACGAGTTTGTTGACAAAAAAATCCTTGGCTCCTTCCAAATTATTCTCGAGAAATTCCAGTTCCCATCCACGATCCGGACCGGCATTCAGCATTCCGTTTCCCTGATCGGTTAAAAACTTCCCCGGCAGGTAAAGAAGTTGATTTTTAACAATCCTGATATTGGAATCACGATAGAGGACCAACGGAGAAAAAGTAGTATCGACTGACCAGTCAGCGAGTTCCTTATTGAATAATTGAAAAAAGTCCTGGGCAGCCAGATTAAGTTCCTGGCGGACCTGTTTTTCACGGAGTGCATCATCGCTTCGGATTCCGCGGTAAGCCATAAATCCCAGCACCACACCGGGAATTACCACTCCCAGTATGTAAATAAGAATGATTCGGGTTCTTTTGGATCCGTGGTCAACCGGGTTCATGCCATTAAATTACCACTAATGTTGTAAAGATTTGGCTTTTATCCAGATGAAAAATGAAAGATCGACAGGATTGTGTGAAAGTTGTGTGAAGAGAATCGAAACGCGTGACACGTAACATGTGACATGGAAGACGAAAAAGAAGACCGGTGGACGGAAGAAAGAGATCACTGTTTTTCCATTTCTGTGTTGGTTTTGCTTCTATACTGATAAATATAAAATCATGGCAGCAACAAAGGAATATTTCGATTTTATTGGATCGGTTAAGGATCGGATCCGATCGGCACAGTATGCGGCATTAAAGGCGGTAAACAAAGAACTTGTGGGTCTTTACTGGGATATTGGAAGAATGATATCCGAGAAACAGAAGGAGTTAGGATGGGGAAAGGCAGTCGTTAGGAATATTTCCAGCGATCTGCAATCTGAATTTCCAGGCAAGTCGGGATTCTCAGCCAGGAATTTATGGTTAATGGTAAGGTTATACACAGAATACAAGGACGATACAAAAGTGCAACCACTGGTTGCACAAATAGGATGGGCGAACAACCTTATGATTTTTTCGAAATGTCAGTCCACCGACGAGCGCAGTTTCTATATGGTTTCGTCTAAAAAATTCGGTTGGACTAAGCGGGTTTTGGAACACCAAATCGATAATAAAACTTATGAAAAGCATCTCCTTAATCAAACAAACTATGATAATCTGCCTTCCGAAAAATTCAGTGATCAGAAAGTTCTGGCAATCAAGGACCATTACACCTTCGATTTTCTGGAACTTTCAGAGAAACACTCTGAACGCGAACTGGAGGAGGGGCTAATTCGGAATATGCAGCAATTTCTCCTGGAACTTGGAGGTGATTTTGCTTTCCTTGGCAGCCAATATAAAATCACCGTTGGTTCTCAGGATTTTTATATCGACCTGCTACTATTTCATCGTCGTCTTCAAAGCCTGGTCGTTATTGAATTGAAAGCCGGAGCTTTTAAACCTGAATACAAGGGAAAACTCGAATTCTATCTCAATGTTCTAAATGATACTCACCGGCTTTCATATGAAAATGAGGCAATTGGAATGATTATTTGCAAGAACAAGGACCGAATCGTTGTCGAATATGCTTTGAAGAAATCCCAAAATCCCATTGGCATTGCGAGTTACAGCACCAGTCCGGACTTACCTGAGTATTATGATAAGGCCCTACCATCTGTAAAGCAGATTGAGCGGGGGCTGGGGTTTTTGAGGAGAGACGAGTGACAGGTGACAGGTGACGGGAAGACGGTAGAAGAAGATCGGTGGACGAAGAAGAAGACCGGAAGACGGAAGACGGAAGACCTCAGACGAAAGAAAAGAATCGCCATTTTTCTATTTCGGGACTGCTTATGCATCTATATAATCAAAAACAATTTTCATGGCATCAACTAAGGAATATATGGATTTTATTGGTTCGGTCAAGGATCGTATCGGGTCGGCTCAGTATGAGGCGCTAAAGACCGAAAAGGAGATCAGGGAAATTTCTTATAAATATCCTTCCGATGCTGAAGCCTGACCAGTATCATGGTATCAGTTTCAAGAAAAAGGCCAAGCCTGTAATTCCCAAGTTTTATTCTGTAAGCACATGGATGTCCTTTTAACTTTTTCAGATTGGGAATCTCAGTCATTATATTGACCGATTTCAGCAATACGATTATTTCTGATAATTTGCGGAGAGTAGATTTATTGCTGATGCACTTGATATCAGATAAGAAGGACCTTTCAAATAGAACTTTCATATCCTATTGTTGGAGTGCCTCACTTATTTCCTGGTCGGAAACATAGTCACCTTTGCGATCCTGAAGCATATTCTTCAAAAGCTCAAAATCTTCCTTTTCCTCGTCATCAAGAATTTGGGCTTCATAACCAAGCTTTTGAATCAAACTGGATAAAAACTCCAGGTCTTTATCTGTCGTCGGTGTGATAATAATGGATTTCATTCTATTAAGGAAACAATAAGTGTAAAGATAAGGAAAAAAAACTTGGCGTTCCCAGTATCTATTGGGAAGAAGACGAGGAAGAAGACCGGGAGACGAAAGACGAAAGACAGTAGACAGAAGAAAGACCGCAAGTTGTACTTTCCGCGGCCCTGAAATCAGGGAGGGGCCAGGGGTGGGTACAATTTTGGCGCACAACCAAAAGCCCCCACCAGTTTCATCCGGCAGGGGCTTTCGAAATTCCATGAGTTTCGATTTTTAATCAATCTTCGGTAACTCGTAAATACAAAGACCATCACTAAAACCAATATACATTTTGCCATTAAAAAAAACAGGATAAGTAACAGGGTTTCCTTCAAATTTAACAGAATACACTTTGGAACCAGTTCCTCCGTCGACAGCATTTAATGTGGTGCTCTGGAGACTGTGTGTCTTATCGATGGTACCTGTAAGAAAGAACAATTTCCCGTCGTGGAGAATTGGATTATTATTGGTACTCCCCATAATTCTTCCAAATTTATGCCTCCATTGAATCTCTCCTACGGTGCTCAGTTTAACAATCTCGTCAGAGTCGGAAAGAAATTGACTTATGGGAATAAATAATGCCTTGTCATCTGACCATATCTTTGATTCAGGACCCATCACCGACATATATGTTTTCCATACCTTCTTACCGGTTTTGCAATCGACAGCTATAATATAAGGACCAATAACCACATCAGTCAAATGAATTAAAACTGAATTGTCCGAAACAGAACATTGCCATAGATTTCCGAAAGATTTAAACTCCCAAAGCTTTTCGCCCGAATTGGAATTAAAAGCCATTAATACAGGCTGTTGTATTCTCACTTCCTCTTCGACTTTTCCAGTTTGACGAATCTTTGCTGGATAATTGATTGGACAAAAAAGTGACCCGTCTTTAAAGTTAATTTTTCCATAACCCACTCCTTTTTCAATATGAATCCAATTATTCAATCCATTGCTTGCATTCATTGAGAAAAGAGTATCCTGATTAGAAGTATAGAGGGTCTCTCCATCAGCGATACTAAACACCAGACTAAATGGTCCCTTTCTTTGCCATACCTTCGTGCCATTCGCCTTATTTAATCCAACCAGGTTATTCTTAACCTGACAAATTACTACATCATGAGTTACTTGAATACCTTTATATGGTACAAATTCTTCATTTGCTTGATAAGTCCAGATTGTATCAAGATCAGGAAGTCTTAAAGCAAAGAGTTGTCTTGACTTAAAGTCTGAAAAATAAATAACACTGTCTTCGATTAGGAAGGCAGGTCCACCTATAATTAGCTTTTCCTTCGGAGGCAATTTGATTTTCCCAAGGAGCTTTGGCATGATTATAATGGAACTCTCAACTTTTCCTATAATAATTTTAACTTTTGAAGGCTCAATACTTTTTGAAATATTACCACCCGCTAGTCTTAATGGAGTTTCATTATCATCCTTTAAGCATCTGACTGATACACCATAGGCTCTATTAAGCCAGGCAGCCCTTTCAATATCATAAGTCTGGTTGTAAAAATATCTCTCAAAAGCAGTGTAATCCTGATTGAAAAATTTTGGATTTCTATCCAATAATGCACTATCAGAGGCGGTCCAGAAACCAGTGTTATAGCCGAGATTTTCAAAATTTTTCCAAGGGAAATATTGTGCAAATATCCGCCGGCCTCCAGAGGGTATTATATTAAACCCCGAACTATTGTCGCCATTGCCTTCCTGAAACCATCCGGATGACGATTTTAAATATTTCCCCACCGGCACATAATCTTTTGATTGTGGATAATAGCTTTCATAAGCAGACCGTGTATCTTCCATAACATCCGCCAGTGAATCGGACATTCCCAAACTCTTCTCCAATGTTTTCCACTCCCCATCGGTCGGCAGATGCCAGCCGGGAGGGCAAATGCCCTGATGCTTTTCGGAATTACCGTTCCAGGGCTGTTCTAGATATTTGGTATCGATATCCATAGCCATCGCCCAGTCATACAGGCAACCATATTTCTGATAATTGTCGGTTGCCTTGGCTTCGGCAACGTCCTCGCCATCATAATCATACACCCAGATGCCGTCTTCCTGCTTTTTCGGCGGATTCACATGCGGCATGTACGCCAGGTTTTCGGCCATCCAGATCTGGCTGCCGATTTTTACCCAGCGATATTTATGGCCGTCGCGGGGATCAATAAAGGTGTTGGCATCCTTCAGTTTGGCGATGCGACCGCGGGCAAGCTCGGCGAGATCAGACTGGTCTGGGTATTTTTCGATAACATCGGAATAATAGCCAATGGCCTTGTCGGAGCCTTTCTTTTCATACGTCAAACCAATATGATAAAGGCATTTAGCAGCAAGAATGCGGTCGCTCTTGTTGACTTTAAACAGGTCCTGATAGATATTCAGGGCTTTGTCGAGGTCGCCGGTCACCTCCTCCGCCACCACGCCTTCGTAAAAGCGGGTATTGGCAATGGATTCCTGAGCCGTAACATCCCACGTTTCCAGCATCAGGAAAACGAGTAAAATGGTTATGTTTTTCATAGCGTTGATTTTACTCTAAAATTATCACCGCCTGCCGACCCGGGTTTGAAGCCCGTGTGAACCTTTGTGAAACATTTGTGAATGCATCAAATCGATACAAATTTATATCCCACCCCCCGCATGCACTTGATCCAGCTCTGTTCCTCACTGTCGCCCATCTTACGGCGCAGCTTGGCAATATGGGCATCCACGGTGCGCGATGTCACATAAACATCCTTCCCCCACACCTCTGTCAACAGCCTGTCGCGGGTAATCACCTCGCCCGGATGCAGCATAAGTATTCTCAAAATCTCAAACTCGATGGCAGTGAGCACAATTTCTTCTCCATTGTTCTGAAAACGGTATTTACCGGTATCCATCTGATAGGGCCCGGCCTTGATTACCTGATTGAACGACTTCTGATCAACTTGCATAGTACGTCGGAGAACTGCTTTTATCCGTGCCCTTAATTCGTGGGAGTGGAAGGGTTTGGTTATGTAATCATCGGCCCCCAGCTCCAATCCGATCACCTTGTCGAAATCCTGACTCTTGGCGGTGAGCATAATAATTGGTGTACCGATATTTTTCCGGCGCAGCTCCTTGCAAACATCCAGACCATCCATCCCGGGCAGCATCAGGTCGAGCAAAATCAGATCGAGACCGGGTTTCATTGCCTTTTCCAATCCAGATAGGCCATTCACGGCAATTTCAACTTCATAGCCCTCGGCCCGAAGGTCGTCTTCCAATCCCATTCGAATGGCGCGGTCGTCTTCAATGATCAGAATCTTTATCATGATATTGGCTTTGGTCGATCGGTAAATGCACTGTAAAAACACTTCCCTTCCCTATTTCACTCTCCACATGAATCTGGCCGTGATGGGCCTCCACTATCCGTTTCACGATGGTCAGACCGATGCCGCTCCCCTTGATTCCCTCCGTCCGCAGCCTGTCGCCCCGGTAAAAACGCTCAAAAATCCTTGGCAATTCCTTCTCCGGAATCCCTAACCCAAAATCCCTCACACCCACCACCACAAACCCAACTTCTTCCTTATTTCTTTTATCTTCCACCTTTCCTTCCTGCCTTTCTGCCTTTCTGCCCTCTTGCCCTAAGTATAAGAAAATCTCTATCCTTCTGCTCCCTCCTGAGTACTTATACGCATTATCTATCAGATTATAAAACACCTGCAACATGGCATCCTTATCGATATACAACATCGGCGGCTTAATCTTAGCCTCATATACCAGCTCAAAATCCGTCTCGGTAATCCGGCTGCGGTAGAGCCGTATCAGGTCGGTAAGGAGGGCATCTGGATTATGCCATTCGAACCGGTAGTTCTTTATATCTTCCTCTATCTTAGAGAAATCCAGTATATTCTCGATCAGGTGCCCCAGATGGTCGCACTGCTCCAGCATCGATTGCAGGTACTCTTCTTTTCTTGGCTCCGAACTGATCCTTTTCAGGTACATAATCTCGGTCATGTGCCGGATAGACGTGAGCGGTGTCTTGAATTCATGCGACACATTGGAGATGAAATCGGATTTCATCTTGCTCAGCTTCATCTCCTGATTTAACGTATACATCATGAAAACGAGTCCTGCAATCATCAGAAGTGTAATAAAGGCAAAAACGAAAACGAACAGGCCCTGACTGGTGCCGACCAGAATTTGCCAGCCGGATTGAGGTTTTGGCGAGATCGAAATTTTCCAGGGTGGATAATTTACCGGAAAGGTCACCTCCAACGGAGCCACCGTAGTATCAGCTGGCATTGGAAAGAGGTATTGGCCATACTCTGTCAGGATATTCCAGTGATAAGCGTTTTCGTTATCCAGCTCTTTAAAAATTGCCGGTAAGCGAAATTGTGCAAACGCTTTCAGATCGATAACCTTTCCAATCTGCATCCCCGATGGTTGATTTTCCTGGATGAAAAGAGCCGGAAACTTTTCAGAATCCAGATATTTTCGCTTGCCAGATTCACCATTGAAAAGACTCCCGCTGTTCTCAATTATGCCGATGAGGAAATCTGTTTTCGCCTTCTCATTCCGGAGATGAGACATTAAACTACTGTCGGGTTGTGGGTTGCATCTAGAAATATTCTGGCTGAGAAATTCAAAATACGACCGTTCAAAAGCTACTGTTGGTTTTAAAAGAAAAAGAACCAGCCTGTTCGCCCACGCTTCAGCAGCCTTTCCATTGCCAGTTTCACCGTTTATCCTGATAAGCTCAGTCATAGCCAAAGCCGATGCCGGCAGATGATCGCCAATGACGGTATTACCGTAATTTTCAGCGATTCTTTGATATATCGCGACGGCGCTATCTTTTTGATTTTTCTGATAATATATTCTGGCCAAACCGTTGAGCGCCTTTACTGCCAGTATGCTATCGGCACTTTCACGAAAAACCCGATAGTAAAGATCCGATGCTTTTGCCAGGTCTTTATCCCTGAATTCGCAGTCGGTTGCCTGTTTAAATATATCAGACTCCGGTTCAGGCGGCGGTGTTTTCAGGTAACCATCGGGAAAATAAATCAGGTGATTATGGATAAGCTGCGGGGTTTGACCGGTTTGTCTGGAGAATATGAGAAAAGATAGAGAATCGGGCAAATTTGTGGTTTCAATATCCAGCCGGCGAAAGAAATCCTGTGCCAGTATCTGAATTTCGTTGCGGGTTTGCTTTTCACGTAACGCCTGATCATTCCGGATTCCCCTGAAAGCAAGGAAACCAAGGATCAGTCCGGGGAGTACAACCCCCAGCGAATAATAGAGAATAATTCTTTTGCGTTTAGACTCGGGATAGGTTCTTTTCACTTTACCGGTTTGGGCCATTTGCAGTAAAGATCAGAATTCTACGTCATTGATTTGTCAACGCACATTGCTGAATTGTGAAAATTGTGTGAAACCCTGAAACCCTGAAACCCTATTGCAGCTCCAGCACCATCACCGACTTCGAAGGAAGGGTGATCTGCAACGTGGAAGGTCCGGTCTTTTTGAAATTTTTAAAGTCGGCAGGCTTTACCACATCAGGCTTATCGAAGGAATTAAAAGAATTATATTCAGGGGCGGTAAGCACACTGGCTGACCTCACCTTGTCAAACATTTTCCCCACCAATTCAACGGAAAGTGTGACTTCCTTATCCGGATTCAGGTTAGAAACTGATACATGAATATTACCATTTTTATCCTGCGAAACGGAACTGCTTAGGGCGGGTATCTTTTTGCCATCCATCTCATAATCTTCGGATATCAACTGGCTTGATAACAATTTTGCATCCTGATGGACATTGAACATTTTAAAAACATAATAGGTTGGTGTAAGAACCATCTTATTGCCTTCGGTGAGAATTACAGACTGTAAAACATTGATTGTCTGAGCTATATTTGCCATTTTAACACGATCGGCATGGTTATTAAAAACATTTAAGGTAACCGATGCAATCAGGGCATCGCGGATTGAATTCTGCTGAAAAAGGAAGCCTGGCTCAGTTCCGGGCTCAACATCAGTCCAGATACCCCACTCATCAACCATTAATCCAACCTGCTTTTTAGGATCATATTTATCCATGATGGCACTGTGTTTTTCCACCAGATCATTGATTTTCAATGCATTTTGCAGGCCTGAGAAATAATACTTCTTCTCAAAACCAGTCGCAGGTGATTTATCGCCCCACCCCTGTCCTGCGATGGTATAATAGTGGAGTGAAAGTCCACTTATGCCGCCGGGTCTTTGTTTCATAACCACATCAGTCCAGTTATAGTCAGCACCATTGGCACCGCAACCGATTTGCTGCAACTTCCACTGGCCATAAATACCAGCCATTTCAGAATAATTGCGAAGCAGATTCACATAATAATCAGGTGTCATTCCACCGCCACATCCCCAGCTTTCGTTCCCGATACCCATATACTTGACATTCCATGGCTTTTCTCTTCCATTCTGCCTGCGTAGGTTGGCCATCGGAACGTCCTTGTCGGAATTCATATATTCAATCCATTGGGTCATCTCAACTACTGACCCACTGCCCACATTAGCAGATATATAAGGATCGCAACCCAGCATCTCGCATAGATTTAAAAATTCGTTGGTTCCGAAAGTGTTGTTTTCAACCACCCCACCCCAATGATAATTCATCATTTTCGCGCGCTTATTCTCGGGTCCAATACCATCCATCCAATGATAAGTATCTGCAAAGCAGCCACCTGGCCAGCGCAATACTGGAATCTTCATATCCTTGAGCGCATTGATAATATCGGTTCGGTAACCATTGATGTTAGGAATCTTTGAATCTTTTCCTACCCAGATGCCATCGTAAATGCAACGTCCGAGATGCTCGGCAAAATGGCCGTATATATTCTTGTTTATAACCACATTACCAGATGTGGCATCTACAATCAGCTTGTTGCTTTCCTGTGCATTGATTCCGGTTACAATCAGAAAAAAGCAGAGAAGGGAATAGATTCGTTTCATGGCCTGATGAATTAGTGTAATATTTACAATTATTCAAATTTAGCAAATTTCTGATAGTGCGGTAAGCTGACAATCAGAAAAAACAACAAACCTGCCATTGCCAGGATGGCCGCGGCATTATATGTCCAGGATAATCCTAATGATTGGGAAAGGACACCCGTCAAAACAGATCCCAGTCCCATGCCCAGATCAAGTCCGGTAAGAAAAGTTGAGTTAGCTGCCCCGCGCCGGTCAGGCTCCACCACATTATTAGCCATAGTCTGCATCGTTGGAAAAATGACGCCAAAACCAACGCCGATCAGAAAGCCCGAAAGGAGAAAAAAGTTTAATACAGGTGCATGGGATAGCAGAAGCAGCCCTCCGGAAACCGAGATTATTCCCAAAACCGAAATGAGAGTAGGACCATATCTATCAAATAGTTTTCCTGAGAAAACCCTGGTAAGCGCGGTACCAACAGCCATAATGGTAAAAAACCAGCCGGTATAGGAGTTTAAATTTATCTCCTTGGCATACAGAGTAATAAAAGTCATTACCCCGCCATAAGCAGCAGCCACAATCAGCATATTTAAAGCTACTGGAACTGATCTTTTAGCGATAAGCATTTTCAAACTGAAAACCGGATTATCCGGATATTTAAAAACCGGATATTTTATCAGGAAGGACATCAGTATACCCAGGGAAGATACCACTGCAGCCACCAGAAACAATGCAGTAAAATGATCGTGTCCCATGACTTTCAACCCAATAACCGGCCCGATAGACATGGCAACAGTAAATGACAAAGCAAAGTAACTGATTCCCCGTCCACGCTTTTCGGCTGGCACCAGGTCGACAACCAGCGTAAATCCTGCCGTTGTTGAAGCTCCCCAGTTTAATCCGTGAATAAAGCGAACGATAAGCAAAGAAATTAATGCCCCGGCTAAAGGATAAAACAGGAATAACAATGAAAAAAGGATTATACCAATCAGAAAAATCCACTTACGGCCATAAGTATCAAGTGCATAACCCGATATGGGGCGTACCAGTAAAGCTGCAAGCGTGTAGGTTCCGATTATCAGCCCCACCTCAAGTTTACCTGCCTTAAGAACCTCTTGCAGATAAACAGGTAAAGTTGGCATCAAAAAGTAAAACGCTGTAGAGATCAGGAATACCGACAGAGTCAGGTAGATAAAATCTCTCGAAAACAATGATGAATTTGCTTTTTGAGTCATAGTGCAAATAAATGGCTAAATTTGGATAAAATCGATAAATAAACACTCTGCTATGAAATCCAGATTTTTATCCGCTTTATTATTTATGCTTCTGATGGTGAGTTGCAAGCAAAAAACTATCGACTACCTTGCCGAAAGCAAGACTGACAAAGATGCCCGCATGGAATGGTGGAGAGAGGCCCGATTCGGGATGTTCATCCACTGGGGCTTGTATGCAGTGCCGGCCGGAGAATGGAAGGGACAGAAAAATCATGCAGAGTGGATCAGGGAATCGGCACAAATACCACTGGAAGAATACAGCAAATTTGTCGGTCAGTTTAATCCGGTAAAATTCAATGCCGATGATTGGGTAAAATTGGCCAAAGATGCCGGGATGAAATATATCGTGATCACTTCGAAACATCATGACGGATTCGGGATGTTCAATTCGAAACAAACGGATTTCGATATCATGTCAACTCCATTTAAAAGAGATGTTATGAAAGAGTTGTCGAAAGCTTGTGAAAAACAGGGTATGACTTTCTGCTTTTACCACTCAATAATGGACTGGCATAATGATAATTATCTGCCACGCAGAAGCTGGGAGAAAACACGAAGCACCGAGGGGGCCGACTTCGACAAATATCGCTCTTACCTGAAGTCGCAGTTAAAAGAATTGCTGACCCATTATGGCAAGATCGGTGTTCTGTGGTTTGACGGAGAATGGGAAAACACCTGGACCAGCGAATATGGCAAGGATCTCTACAATTACGTTCGCAATCTCCAGCCGGGAATTATCATAAACAACAGGGTTACAGTTGGCCGTTCGGGCATGGCTGGTATGACTGGAGAAGGTGAATTCTCCGGAGATTTCGGAACCCCGGAACAGGAAATTCCAGCTACCGGAGTACCCGGCGCCGACTGGGAATCCTGCATGACGATGAATGACCATTGGGGTTACAATAAAAACGATAAGAACTTTAAATCCTCAACTGAAATCCTACGAATGCTTGCTGATATAGCATCAAAGGGAGGAAATTATCTGCTGAATATAGGGCCAACAGCAGACGGTGTTTTTCCTCAGGAAAGTATTGACCGGCTAAAAGAAATTGGCAAGTGGATGAAAACCAATGGAGAAGCTATCTATAGTACTCACGCAAGTCCATTTAAAAATCTCCCATGGGGAAGATGCACCCAGAAAAAAATGACCGGCAGCACCAGGCTGTACCTGCATGTTTTTGACTGGCCAACAAATCAGAAGCTGCTTGTTCCAGGCCTCGGTAATAAAGTCATCAGGGCGTATATGCTTTCCGATGCCAATCAGGAAGAAATGCCAGTTTCAACAGAATCGGGCGGAATCACCATACAGGTTCCGGCTCAGGCTCCTGATATCATCAATTCGATCATCGTTTTGGATATTGAGGGCGATCCAGCCATTTATGATGCCCCTGAAATCAAAGCTTCAGCAGAAATCTTTCTTGACCAAACCGAAATTACCATTGCTAAAAATGAGACTTTATCTGAAATAAGGTATACCCTAGACGGAAGTATGCCATCGGTTACTTCTGCAGTTTATACCACCCCGGTTAAAGTTTCAGCCACCACAACCATTACTGCCGTTTGCTTCAAGGATGGCAAAATCATGTCTGGGAATACTACGCTAACAGTCAGCAAAGTGACTCCAGTTCCGGGACGAACCCTGCCACAGGTCAAGCCCGGATTGGTCTTCAAGCTTTATCATGGCG
>Ga0114951_10004351_pt1 | contig 13891 bp, 12 predicted proteins | sample AM7aDNAmetaG_FD_88677 | JGI IMG/M metagenome (GOLD analysis project Ga0114951, IMG submission 88677) | Freshwater microbial communities from Finland to study Microbial Dark Matter (Phase II) - AM7a DNA metaG | ecosystem: Environmental > Aquatic > Freshwater > Lake | place: Finland: Lake Alinen...
AGTGAGCGGATTTCTTCCATGGCCAAACGTTGCACCCGGCTTAATTGTAATTCGCTCTGGCGTTGCTGAGATTGCGCGGTCTTCACATTCGAGGAAATAATTCCTCCCATGAAAATGGGCAAAGTCACGGCAATGCCCACATCCCAATCCCCGTTTCTGGTGAGATCAGGACGATCAGCGTAATAGTTCCCAAACAAATCCACGGAGGGCAGATGAGCTCCTTTAGCCACGGAAACCTGGGATTTAAAAACCTCCACATTTTTTAAGGCAGCCATAATATCAGGCCGCGCACTTATTTTGGCTTGATAGCTTGAAAGCGAACCAAGCTGTGCGGGTACTTCATCCATATCATTCAATTTAATTTCCTGATCCAAACCCGTAAGAAAAGTCAGCACTTCCTTGGCCACATACAATTGTCCGGATATTTGTTCCCTTTGCGCCTTGAGAATGGCCTGAGCAGATTGAACGGTGAGCAATTCGGTAACGCGGGATCGTCCTATGTTAATCCTGTCTTGCAGTTCTTTGATTCGTTTGGCGTAAAGATCAAGTTCGTTATCCAGAACTTTCAGATCTTTTTCTACGGCCAGGCGGGTATAATACGCCTGCGCTACATCCCTGTAAAGCTGCGTGCCCGCCCATTGACCGGCTAGTTCCTGCGCCGTGATTGAAGATTTTGCCGCGCTCAGCGCTGCAAAGTTTCTGAACCCTCGAAATAAAGGCTGACCTGCTATAATTTTTAAAGTCTGCTGTCCTGCCGAAGAATCGGTATTCCCTGAATCGGTAAGTCCGGGAGCGTTCCGCCGGGAATATGAATAATAACCGTTGACAGAGGGAAGAATTGCGCCCCAGGCCCGGCGATAGGTTTCCTCTGCCTGGATGACCAGCTCCTGCTGCGTGGCCAAAACTTCACTTCTTTTTAATGCCGCCTTAAAACAATCACTAAGACTAAGCGTATCTCCGGCCCATAAGCAACCTGGTGTAAATAAAAGAAGAAGAATACACAGCGATAAATACTTAATGACAAGAAACTTCTTTTTCATGCTCGAACTATACGAAACTAAATCTTGTGTGTCAATAAAAAGCTGACCGGAAAAGCGTGGTATGATATAAATATTGTTTTCTGGCGTAATATGAACGACATTATTACTCCTATACCGCTCAGCCTCTTTCCGGTAAATCCTGTACCTTTTTTGCCACAGCAAAACCAATGAAGAGCATCCATAATATCAACCCGATGTGTAGCACATCGTTTTCATTAAACCAGATTCCCATTTCCCAGAGCATTCCTGAATAACCAAATCCCAGGTAAATATAGTACGCCGCCATGACAACACCCAGGAATAACCAGGTAATCATCAGGTAGAAATCCATCTTCCCTCTGGTTTTAAAATACTTTATGGCGTTAATGATAAATAAGATTATGTAGCTCGGAGTGGTAAATAAGACTATAAGTTCAAAGGAGACTAGGAACTTATTCGGCATAAAAGCCCCCGCCAGGCAAAGGGTGGAATAAACAGCCGTGTTTACCGCTGCGTAAACCGGCAGGGCCCTTTTCATGACCCCTTCTGCCGAAGAATGGGCCACTGCCATTACCATGGCGTTGATGCTGGCAATGCTGACCAGGTAGTAATAGATTTCAACCCAACTGATATATGAGCAGAACTGTTTAGCGGCGCATTTAAGCTCATAACTGAGGGACTGATAATCAGTCCCGCCCAGAAGTGCGCCGATACCCCATAACAGCAGGGCAATGCCCCACCAGAGGCGGGATTTATAATTACCCCGAATTCGCAAAAAATAAAAACCGATAATCATGGCAAGAAAGCCCAGAAAGTAAACCAAAAAGGTTGAAGTTGGTTCCATGAAAACAAATTCTAACGAATCCAGAGAAATATGGACATGAGGATGAGTATTTAACCATGTTTCCGGCGTTGTTTGGGGCAAGTACGGTATTGTACCCAAACGACTGCATCCGGATAAAGTTATTAAAGACAAAAACCATAATAAATAATGCTTCGGAAGGTTAAGAATTTTCGTCATAGAAAAAGCAGAATTGGTAGAGAGAGGCGTGAAAAAATTATTAAAGTATTTCATCTTATCCCCTTTAATTTTTATAGCACATTGCTTGTGCAACTGATCTACAGAAAGTCTGGTCTTGGATTGTGACCTTAAGCTTCCGGTTCAAAGCCTTGCACCATCGCCTTCAGAAACATCTCCATAAAACGTTCTGAATCCAATCGTATGGGGATATTCACGGTTCCATGCCCTTCCGTAATGCGAACACCGTCGCATTTGGCAAGGTTTTGAATACATCCTGCGCGCATTCCTTCCGGCTGAATTTTCAAGGTATATGAATTTTCATCAAAGAGTGATGGGTCTATGATATATGCCGCGGCCACAACATCCCAGGGGAAAAATCCCTTTTTACGGAAAAATATTTTTTTATTGAGATTAAGCCAGTGCGGGATCACTTCTGAAAGATACCTCGTCACCCTGCTGTTATGTCCCTGAATCATTTCGAGATGCTCTTGCCGAAATACGGCTTGGGTGCAAACATCCATGGTTATCAGCGTCTTCGGGACAGGCGCGGATATCACCACAGAAGCTGCTTTACCATCGAGATGAAAGTTAAACTCACCGAAATATGAAAAAGGCCTGAAATTTATAGATCCGCCCATAACAACAAGCTCTTTTAGATTCCCAGCAAAACTGCTATCCATCATCACGGCGGTGGCCACATTGGTGCATGGCGCAATGGCCAGCAGGGAAATCTCTCCCGGATTTTTACGCACTGTCTCCAGAAGAAATTCAACCGCCTGATTAGGCTTACCAAGATCATTTTTTGACTTCGCCCCCATGTACACGGGGACGTTCATTCCCGCGACTTCAAGCACCTTCTTTGCCACGGCAAAACCAACCGGCGCTTTCACATTGCCGAAGTTGATGGTAATACCCTCAACATGTATTTGTGGCGATGCCATCAACAGCAAAAAAGCCAGGCCATCATCAACATCCCTGAATTTGATCCCGGTCGCCGGATCTGCGTCAATCAGGACTCTTTTTTCCGTCATGGGTTATCACTCCTCTGAATATATTGTTCCACCTCTGTCCTGGTCACCGGCTGAATCCCAATCCTGCTGTACTGCAGTGCTCCGGCGATCATGGCAATTCGGCATGCGTCCGTAAGGTCTCTGCCCGAAATAATCTCGGAACAGAGCACCGCCATAGTCTGGTCGCCACAACCAGTCTGGTCACATTGCCCTGCTTCCGGTTTCTGCGAGGCAGGCAGGTGAATCTTATTGCGCCCAGTGAAAAGGTAAGCGCCTTTGCTACCGTGGGTAACACACACATTTTGTATACCCATGGCAAAAAATATTTCAGCCGCGCGGCCTGCGGAGGCCATATCTTTGACCGCAATGCCTGTCAGTATTTCAGCCTCATGTTCGTTAGGTTTTAATAGATAGATCGCATTCTTTAGCAGAGGCGCATAATCAATGCCCTTTTCAATTCCACCCGGATCAACTACTACCTTTAATCCCAGGGCAATGGCCATTTTTGTGGCGTACACGGCGGTCTCCAGGGGCAGCTCCAGCGACATGGCTAAGATGCCATCGTTTTTAGCAGCGCTTTTAAAAAGAGGCGCAGCGTCATCAATATCGGCGGGGCAGAAATCGTCATTGATTCCGGGGATACAGTATATCTCGTTTTCTCCCTTTCGGTTCACAGGTATTAACGCAACCCCGGGAAATTCGCCTGTTTCACCCATATCCATAACCTTGATATAATCCGTAATCACTCCGGCTTTTTTCAGGGCGTCGCAGGGGACTTGCCACAGGTTATAGGGGTCTTTTGACGTCCTGCCCACCATGGCCACGATATCCCTTCCGCAGTAGACCGCCATCATCTGTGCCATGTTTCTGGATTTGCCGCCGGGACCGATAACCAACTTCCCGCTCCTGGTCAATTCTCCGGATTGCAGCAGTGTGCTTACCCCCGTCGCGATGATGTCTGTATTGAGACCACCGATGAAGACGGCCTTTACCTGGTCATGATTCATAGCATTTTCTTCAAGGTTAATGCCAAGTTGCTTGCAAACATTAAGATTTGAATAGATTTCAAAATAAACAGTAGTTATCGAACGGCGAGTTTATCACCTTGCTTAATCATCCGGCCATCGACAACACTAATGTTTGAATTGATTAAAGCATTTACTGGTGTTCCGGTTTTTTTGGCTACTGACCAGAGCGTATCGCCCTTTTGAACGGTGTAGAACTCTTTGGGATTGCTGATTTTTAGACCACTTGCCTTGGCCAGTTTTATTTGCCCTTTGTAGGTTTGATGAGCGCGAACACGTTTACGCGGCCGCTCATACAAGTCCGCATACATGGCTTCCTTCACGTCTTGCCCCTCCCTAAAAGGCAGAACCACTTCCTGATCTTTAGTGAAGCGCGTACTTGCCCTGGCAGAGTTGAGATCTTCTAGCACATATAGTGCTATTCTGAACTTCTTGGCAATCTGGGCAACGGTCGCTACTGAATCCGGTCTATATTTCTGAAAGGCACTCGCTATAAAAGTTTTATTGGCGCAACACTGCTCATAAACAACTTCTATCCCGGCAGGCACTCTTAATCGGTATTTTTCAAAAGTCGGAGGAATGTACCAGCGCAACAGTTCGGGGTTGAGCGCGTATATATCCTCTACATCAATTTTCATTTCTTGTGCCAGGGCCACAAGGTCGGTTTTGCCAGGTACTTCTATCTCGATGAAATCTATCGGCCCGTGAAACTCAATATCTTTGAACCCAAAGGAGTTTAGGTTTTTGCCCAAAATTGCCAGGGCCATAATTTTCGGCACGTAATTTTTTGTTTCAGACTTGAGGTAACGCCCTTTTCTTAAATCCCAGAAATTATCCGTTTTGTAGCGGGCAATAGCCCGGTTCACCTTACCCTCACCTGCGTTATAAGCCGATGCGGCTATCTCCCAATCGCCATAGTCTTCGTAGAGTTTCTTTAAGTATTTGCTTGCAGCAATCGTCGATTTAATGGGGTCGCGCCGTTCGTCAATATACCAGTCGATCTTCAATCCGTAATGGCGGCCTGTCGAGGGGATAAATTGCCAAAGACCGACAGCTTTTGCATAGGATTTCGCTTTTGTCTGAAACCCGGATTCGGCCATGGCCAGATAGATGAGATCGCGAGGCAGACCGTTATCCTCAAGCATATTGCCGAGCATAGGTGCATAACGGCCACCACGTGCGCTGTAAATCTCAAAATAATCCCGGCCTCTGTTGGAAAAATAATGAATCCACTTTTTGACAGCATCATTGTACACGATGGGCAAATCGAAATAGTAGTTCTCTAAATTTAAGTTTTCAGCTCCATCAAGAAAATATGCTTTGGAAGTGTGGTTGCCTGACTTATCTATATTGGCACCACCGATAATGGTATTAGGAGTATCTTGCTTAACTAGCGGTTTAATATCCTTTGCTTGTTGAATCTCTGGTGGGTAATATGTATTTGTCGGTTGTGTCGACAAATGTGAACACGAAGAGGCGAAAAATACCGCAGCACTCAGTAGCCCGAAGGCTAAATATCTCATCATAATTTGTAACCCTTCCTGAACCCAACAACACGTCCATCGCCATAGAAATAAAATAATTATGCAGCCTTATACACGAACATAGAAATATTATCAATTATAATCTGTTAATATGTAAGCAGCACATAAAATTTCGTCAAGGGAGTATTTCAATGATTGTCAACTTAATCTATTGCCTTGATATATTCCAAATACTCCAGCCAGATGTTTTTCTGGATTCCTGTCGTGCCGGTGTCTATATCAAAGATCGGCCATTTGGGTAGAGCCCCTTCAACTGTTTTGCCGTCAACGAAAGTAAAACGATAAATCTTGTAATTGCTTTCTGTATAGGAGTAACTCGGGATTATCTTTTTCTTTGATCCGGTATCTTCTATTTTTTGAATGTTTTTAAATTCAACTTTGAGTGTTGTGCCCGTAGGGAGGATAATAGTGAAAGGTTCTTTCTCTACATTAATGGCGAGGACAATTCCCTGGACAATATTTTTATCGCGCGAATATTCAACTTTTGCTCCTGTTTTCAGCGAACCACTTGCCGAAATAACTCCGCCTGCTTCAATAAATGAGATATGTTCCAGCCAGATGTTTTTCTGGATTCCTGTTGTGCCGGTATCTATATCAAAGATCGGCCATTTGGGCACAGCTCCTTCAACTGTTTTACCGTCAACGAAAGTAAAACGATAAATCTTGTAATTGCTTTCTGTATAAGAGTAACTTGGCGTTATCTTTTTCTTCATGCCGGTATCTTCTATTTTCTGAATATTTTTAAATTCAACTTTGAGCGTTGTACCTGTAGGGAGGATAATCGTGAAAGGTTCATTCTCGACGTTGATAGCGATAAGCTTTCCGGCAATGAGTTCACTTTTTTTCATTGCTTTAACGGTAGCGCCCTTCTGCAAACCTTCAGCAATAACCAAATTTCCGTTGAAAATGAATAAAACAGAAATAAGGCCAATCAAAAAATTCTTCTTCATGGTAAATACCCCCTTATATATAGTTATTTAACGATTTTGAATATATCCTTAAATTTCGGATCGGCCGCGGTGCGCAAAAGTTCAAACAAAACCATTTCAGTTGAGGTGAGATGTGCGCCGGCGCTTTTGATTGCGTCTATGCCGACCTTACGGTTTTCCGATGTGCGTGAGGAAACGGCATCCGTGACCAGATGAACTGTATAGCCGTTGGACATTAAATCGAGAGCTGTTTGATATACACAGACATGACATTCAATGCCGGTGATAACCACCTGCCGGCGGTTTAATCCTTCCAGTTGCTCTTTAAAATTTCGATCATCCCAGCAGCTGAAAGCTTCTTTGGCGATCGGCACGATGCCGTTTAACTCCTGCGCGATGACAGGTAAGGTCTTGCCGAGTTTTTGCGGGATTTGCTCAGTGAAAATGATCGGGAGGTTAAATGCCCTGAAACCCTGAATCAGTTTGACGTTGTTGGCAAAAAGGTTTTCCTTTTCAAACATTGCCTGGGCAAGATTGCCCTGAATATCAATAATAATTAATAATGCGTTGGTGCGGTTCAGCATGATTTGTTGCCTCCTTATAGCAAGTTGCTTTCAAAAAATATGAATTTTTGAAAGCTTACTTGGTATTATACCCTGATCACGGGAAAGTCACATTTCGTTTTGTATTTCCTGTAAAATTGAGCAAACGTCAAGAAATTTTTTCAAAAAAATCGCTTCAGCAATTAGTCTCATTTATTTGATAATTAATTGTATCCAATAATTTATTGATTTTCTGCCCAAAATTGGTTTATAGAAAGATTAGCAAAGGGGGCATATCTATGAGACAATTTTCTATCACTCCGGCAGCCGGGAAAAGGTTGATCGGGAAAGCCATCGTCAAACATGCCGCTGTGATGACGGCGCTCAAAGGTGGTACAGTAGTCATTATAGCAGGTACAACAAACGGCTACGTGGCTGAGGAGTTACTGAAATTAATCGGGCAGCTGCAGGACTTCCGCCGCAACAGGTTCTTCCGTGGGATTGTGCTGCCGCCGTCTCGCCCCACAGCTAAGTCCGGGCTTCTTCCTGACCAAAGTGGATTTCCCGGCGATGTTGTAATTAAAGATGGTATCTGGCAAAAAGGCAAAACCATTTTTGATGTTACCGACGACCTGCGCGAGGGAGACATCATTCTGAAGGGAGCCAACACGGTTGATTTAGTCCGGAGGCGCGCCGCGATTTTAATCGGCCATCCACAGGCAGGAACAATTGGCGCTTCAGTAAAGGCTGTTGTCGGCAGGCGTGTTCGCCTGCTAATACCTGTCGGTCTGGAAAAACGCATTTCCGGAAATATTGATGAAATAGCGGCAAAACTCAACGAGCCCGGAACGCACGGTCCGAGGCTGCTTACTGTTCCCGGTGATATATTTACAGAGCTTGATGCGATTAATCTGCTTACTGGTGCTGAGGCGGAGCTTGTAGCAGCAGGTGGAGTGGGCGGCGCTGAGGGCAGTATATGGTTGGGTATAAGCGGGGATGCCTCTCAGGAAAATGGCGCGCTAGCATTGCTCCAGTCAGTTGCCGATGAGCCAGCGTTTGTGCTGTAATACCAAGTTGCTTTTAAAGCCCCTCTGTAGAACTGTTATTAGACATTAAAGCGGAAGGTGATAATATCGCCGTCTTGGACGACATATTCTTTTCCTTCCAGGCGCAGACGGCCGGCTGATTTTACCCCTGCCGTGGATCCACCATGGGCGATGAAATCGTCATAGGACATAATTTCGGCTTTGATAAAACCTCGTTCAAAATCGTTATGAATAGCACCGGCGGCCTTGGGGGCTTTGGTGGAAAGTGGAATAACCCAGGCTTTGACTTCGTCTTCTCCGACAGTGAAGAATGACATGCGTCCCAGCAAGGAAAACGCGCCACGGATGATGCGGCCAAATGCAGGTTCCGCAATCCCCATCGAAGACAGAAATTCTTTTTGCTCGGCTGCCTCCAATCCAGAGAGCTCTGCCTCAATCTTGCAGCAAATCCCCATCACCGGCTCTGTGATGTTTGCGGCTTTGGCAAAATCAGCAGCAAATGATAGATTATCCTCGGCAACATTAACGACAACCAGTTCCGGCTTGATTGTCCAGAAAGAAAAGCTCCGCATAGAAAATATTTCCGCAGCTGTGAATACTGACGCGCGCAGCGGTTTTCCGGCTTCCAGACATTCCTGGAAACGTGGCAGAAGTTCTGCCTGTGCTATGTCCTGAGGAGTTTGCGCCTTCTTGGACATTTTGGTCAGGCGCTCCAGTTTCTTTTCGATAATTAGCAGATCGGCAAGAATAAGCTCGTCTTCTAGTTTGCGATAGGCATCGGTACTAAGTGAAATATCCGGCAGCGAGAAACCGTCCACCACATGCAAAATACCGTCTGTGCCGCTGAGGTTTTGCCGGATGGCTTCCCAGGGATGCTCGCCTACGGCGTGGACATCCACAAAAGGAACTTTTGCCGGAGAAACTTTCACCGGTTTATAAATTTCAACCAGCTTGTCAAAACGATCGTCAGGAACGGACGCCAAACCGCGCACAACCGTTTCGTTATGCTGCGTGCTGCTTTTGACACCGGTCATAATTTCAAATAATGTGCTCTTCCCGCTTTGCGGAAGGCCTAAAATACCCATTTCCATATAAAATACCGTTTCCTTGTATTGATGGCTTCGTAAAAAGCATCAGAGGTAAGGCGCGCGAATCATGAGGAGTGAGGCCTACTTTTTCGTAGGTCGCAACAACGAGGGATGAAGCGCAACGCAGCATATGAGCTTTTTACGAAGTCATCAGGTGAATTCCTTTTCTATTCTCTCCATTGCTTCGGTTAGCCGGTCATCCGGCACAGTAAGCGAGATGCGGACAAAGCCTTCACCGTATTTGCCATAGGCGGTTCCGGCGGCTACAACAACAGCGGTTTTCTCAAACAGGCGGTTGGTAAAATCAAGTGAGGTCATGCCTTTGGGTACGGGCACCCAAAGATAAAAAGTACCGCGTGGCGGATTAAAATCAATGCCGATCTTTTTGAGTGTTTTTAAAACAAGCTTCCGTCTGTGTCCGTAAATTGAGAGCATTTCCTCAATAAATCCTGCCTCACCTTTCAATGCCTGAATTCCGGCAAACTGCACGGCGTTAAAAATGCCGGAATCGGTATTTTCTTTAACTTTGCTGATGGCGGCGATGAGTTCTGGATTGCCGCAAGCCATGCCCAGCCGCCAGCCGCACATATTAAATGGTTTGGAAAGAGAATTGAGCTCTACACCTACATCTTTTGCGCCTTGAGCCATTAAAAAACTTATTTTAGGCTGCCCGGCAAAGACGATTTCGCTGTAGGGATTATCGTAACAAATCGCGATGTCAAATTCACGGGCAAATGCGACCAGTTTATTTAAAAAGTCCAGCGTGGCGCAGGCTCCTGTGGGATTATTGGGGTAATTAAGAAACATGGCGCTTGCTTTTTTAGCTATATCAGTAGGAATATCTTCCAACACCGGCAGATAATTATTTTGCGGCAAAATGGGCACATTGTAGGGGATGCCTTCGCCCATGAGAATACTGGAACGGTAGGCCGGATAACCGGGATCAGTCATAAGCACCGTATCGCCGGGATTAACGCGCGCCAGCACAAAATGATGACAACCTTCCTTAGAGCCGATCAGACCCAGAATTTCATTTTCTGGATTTAAGGTCACGCCATATCGTTCCAAATACCAGCGGGCAACTTCTCTGCGAAAAGCCAGCATGCCTTTTTCTTCATCCGTGGGATAACGATGGTTTTGCGGATCGCGGGCACGGAGGCATAGTTCATCAATAATCGAATCGGGCGTTGCTTCCACCGGATCACCGATTGCCAGGGAAATTACATCCACGCCCTCGCTCTTGGCCTTATTGATTTTTTTCCGAAGTTCCATAAAAAGATATGGGGGTATTTTTGTTAATCGTTCGGCTGTCTTCAAGTTGAACCTCCAACATTAATTATCTATGACGTTTTTGTAAAAAGTCAATTTTTACCATTTTTGTCATTCCCGCGCAGGCGGGAATCCATAACATGCTTAAATCACTGGATTCCCGCCTGCGCGGGAATGACAGCGTAGGGACTTTTTACGAGTTTACTATTTATAAGCTTCTTCAAAAAGCAATCCCGAATAGACTATTTTTACGCTGCCTTCAAGATAAATTTCACAAAAGCGGTCATTTTTTTTTGTAAAGTAAATCCGCAGAGTCTCCCCGCTCTGGACAACTACATCCACCGGCGTTTCTACCAGTCCCCGCGAGGCGGCGGCCAAAACCGAGGCAACCGCACCGGTGCCACAGGCCAGCGTCTCATCTTCGACGCCGCGTTCATAGGTGCGCACCCTCATTTTATGCCGGTCAATTACCGTGGCAAAATTGGCATTGGTGCCTTTTGGTTGAGAATATTCATGCCGGCGGATTTTACGGCCCCATTCCAAAACGTTGCATGTCTCCAGGTTATCGACAAAAGTTACGGCATGGGGAACACCGGTATCAACAGTGTCTAAAGCAAATTGGCAATCATCAAAATTGAGTTTTCCGATGGACTTGACTGGTGAGGGATCGGTCAGCTTGACCTTAACTACGTCATTATTGACTTCGGCAGAGATGATTCCGGCAAGTGTTTCAAAGGACATTTTCCTGGGGGCAATGCCTTTGAGATAGGCATAGCGGGCCACACAACGGCTGCCGTTGCCGCACATTTCCGCTATGGAACCATCCGAGTTGAAAAACTGCCATTTGAAATCGACGATCTGGGAAGGTTCAATTAAAAACAGGCCATCGGCGCCTACGGAAATTTTACGCGCGCAAATTTTGCGTGCAAAAGCGGGCAAATTGCCTACATTCAAGGATAGATCGCGGTTGTCAATAATGATGAAATCATTGCCGCTGCCGCTCATTTTGTAAAATTCAATCAACGGTGGTTTTTTCCCGACCATTATAATTCCTATATTGCTTTGCAGGCAATTAACTGCTTATACCAAGTTGCTTTCAAAAAACTATGAATTTTTGAAAGCTTACTTGGTATTATGCCCGGTAAATCAGCCTTAAATGTTTGACAGCGACTGGGTATTAAAGTGAGATTGGTTCGCGGCTTATTATCAGAAACTTCCGTTTCGTTACCTTTCCCCGAAGCACGCTAGATAATTCATATATTTATTGCTGATACCATCAACAGGTTCCAGGCACAGGCATTTCAGGTAGGCCTTGATAAATCCTTTGAGAAAAACGGTCGCGGGCAAACGGCTTACATTGTCTTTTTCTATAGTTTCTATATAATATGTACTGATCTTTGTTTCCTGAGCAATATGTTCAATGGGCACATCTAATTTGCTTCTGATTTTTTGAAGATCAGCACCGCTGATTTGAGTTTGGGCAATAATTTCTAATATGCTCTCATTCTGGGCAATCTTTTCTCTTAATTCATCATTATTGTTCTTTGATAGAGTTTTTATGCCCGAATTAGTGTTTGCTTCATAAATATAGATCGGTTTTTTAGGAGAAATTTTCCACTTTATTGATGCAAGAACGCCCTGCGAGATAAGTTCGTTATCGTAGTTTTGCCTTTCTTTCTCATTAATGAGCGAAGTGTACGCTTTTTCTACAAAGGAAAGTATCTGCTTGCGTTCTTCCTCAGAAAAAATAGAGTGGCTGATCATGGAATCCGCCTGATACATTTGCAGGGCCGCTTTATAGGCATGGCGAATTTCAAAGAAAGCTGCATCCGGCTTAACATTAAGCATCTCATAATAATTCATTTCGGGGAAACTTTTCTGCATATAAAAACTCCTGTCTTAAAAAATTAGGGAAACTATAAATTTCAAGAGTAGCGCATCAGTAATTGTTCTCCTGCTGAATTAACCATTTGCTTGCTGATCCTGTTCAGATCCATTACTGCCCGTGCGTGGGGATAACGATCTAAAAACGATACGCGTTGACAAATGGCATCATGAACATGATCGTCGTAAGAAACATTACCGGCAAAATCAATATGAATGCCAAGATGCTTTTCGATAATTTGGCATATCTGAGAGCCAATGGCCACATTATCCTGCTTCCGCAGCTGGTTGAGGATCAGTTTAAACTTGTACGAACTGATGTCCTTATCCAACTTAAGGAATATTTCCGGGTGTAGCCTTCTTACGACCTGCATCATGCAATTCGGTTTATATACAGCGTCTTCACCAAACTGACGGGCAACTTCCTTTTCCAGTTGCTGAAAATAAAATGAGTCAAAGCTATGGCGAATCCGGCGGAAGTAAATGGCGCGCACCAAACGGTAAACGTTTTCAATGGAAGTTGGTTCCGGTGTGGTGATAAATATGCCGTATTGAGAAATAAGAAAAAAATCAAGTGTGTTGAAGGAAGTGCCGGCGCCCAAATCCAGCAAAATCCAATCATAATCGAGTTTAGCTATCGCTTTAAGAATTTTTATCTTTTGTTCATACGCAAGATTGGCAATATCCAGACTATCGTGAGCGCCGCTGATAAGGAAGAGGTTGGGAGTGGGAGTCTGCAAAACGGTATCTTGAAGAAGGGAATTTTTTTTACGGATGAAATCGGAAAGGGATTTTGTCGGATAGGGCACATCAATCAGGGTATGCAGATTTGCCGCACCCAAATCTAAATCGACAAGCAGTGTCCGCTTGCCCGATTCCGCTAAAAGACGTCCCAGAGAACTGGTCAGGAAACTCTTGCCCGACCCGCCTTTTCCACCCCCAATTGGCCAGATATGCACCATAAAGTCATCCGACATTTCTTTTTTTTAATTTTATACATGATAAATTCTTAATATTCAAGCATTAAATATTATTTGAAAGCTTACTTGGTATTACTTGACTTATTTGTTCATTGACCATAAAAATAAAGGAAATTAACCAAAAGAGAGACCATGCTCCGTTACGAACCTGAAATTAAAGTTGCCCTGTTGCAGAATTATAAAGAAGCCCGCTTAGATTTAAGAGGCAGGTTTCTTCTTGCTGACGAAAAACCAATATCCGGCCAGATAATCGTCAGTGGCAGGCAAGGGGAAGTGGCGCTTTGCGATCCTTCCGGAGTGGAAATAGCAAGCGGCAAGGCGATAATACTAGCGGCTCAGAATAATGCTACATTTACCGTGTCCAACGTCAAGATAGGTATCAATTTCCACTGGCAAAGAAGCCAGGAACAATCGTTTGGCGGCAATATGTTTTTGTCAGTAGCGACTGATTCCTCATTCAATCTTATCAATGAAATCACCCTGGAAGATTACCTGCTAAGTGTTATTTCCTCGGAAATGTCCGCCGCAGCGCCG
>Ga0114951_10004352_pt1 | contig 13889 bp, 12 predicted proteins | sample AM7aDNAmetaG_FD_88677 | JGI IMG/M metagenome (GOLD analysis project Ga0114951, IMG submission 88677) | Freshwater microbial communities from Finland to study Microbial Dark Matter (Phase II) - AM7a DNA metaG | ecosystem: Environmental > Aquatic > Freshwater > Lake | place: Finland: Lake Alinen...
CCAGCGGAAATGATTGCGCGCCAGGTTCGCGGCGATGGTGAACAGCCAGGTGGAAAATTTTTGATCCGCGCGGAAGCTGGCGTGTGATTTAAAAACGCGGACGAAGGTTTCCTGCGCCAGATCATTCGCGTCGTCCTCGTTGCCGACCATGCGGCAGAGAAAATGAAAGACCGGCGCGGCGTGGCGCTCCATCAAATCATTCAGCGCGGCATCGTGGCCGGCATTCAACCTTCTCATGTCCGCCCGGTCGCGGACGTCGTTGTCAGTTGGTTCCATGCTCATGGCCGGCGTGGTCAGACATGGACTGCTCGATGTCCTCGTGGAAACCGAGCGTAAACTTTTTCATTTCGGCCAGATAGCGGCGGCCCTGCTCCGGCGGCATCGCCTGGCTGACATTGACAAAATGCTGGAGCATCTGCGCCTGGCATTGAGCGCGGAGTTCGCCGAGTTCAACCAGCTTTTGCTTCACCTCGGCGGTGATGTTCGTGCCGTCGCCAAGTGCGATAGCGAGTTCGCTTTTCTTTTCGGCGACGCGGGCGCACATCTCCCTGCACTTCGGTTCATAACCTTCATGCAGCGCGCGGATGTGCGTCATCTCGGCGTTGCTCAAATGAAATTCATCCTGCAGCCATGCGAGTTTATCGGCTGGATTTGAAACGCACATCGTGCAGGTGCGCTGGCTGGTGTAATATGAGCCGGCGAAAATCGCCGCGCCCACGGCCAGTGCGCCCAGCAGGATGACGAGGGAACGGTTCATGTCACCGGAGCGGGTTTGGCGCGACGTAGGCGACGTAACGCGCCTGCGCATCATGCCGCGCGGCCAGCGAACCTTCATGCGTGCCGAGCACCCCGCCGGCGATCAGCAGCACGGCGGCGGTGGCGAAGGCAAAGCGTGGGCGCAAAATCAGGCCGGCCAGCGCATCCAGCCACGAGCCTGATGCTGCGGGCGCGTCAGCATCCTCGATGCGCCGCCAGACTTTTTGCTGGAATCGCGGCGGCATCGCCGGCGCTGAACGATTTCCGCGCAGCAGTTCCTGAAGTTTGATGTCTTCGGAGTTCATGGTTTTCAATTTTTGGCGGACGGCAGGGATTTCTCCCGCCGACCGCAGTTTAGCAGGGTTGTCCCGTTGGGACAACCTGTGGGGTTATTTATGGGCGACGGTCATGGCGTTGCAGGCCGGATGGTTCGGATTGTCCGCACAGGCCGCGACGGCTTTCGGGCTGCCGATCATGATGCTGCGGCAGGCCAGTGCCGGGTTGGTTTCATTCGCCACGCTCGCCGCGATGTTAATCTGATTGCAGGCGACACGCGGTGACTGGAGGACCGTGTTGTCGGTTTTGACCAGAACCACGCCGGTGTCGGTTCCGGCCACGCGGCGGATTTGGTTGTCTGCGGCGCGTGGGGAGTGCGTGATTTTGTAATCGGCCGCGTCGAGGGTCATTGCGGCGAGAGCGACCGCACCGAAGAGGAAAAACGCATTTTTCATATTTTGTTTTTTGGTTTGACGGAGCTTCATTGCGCCGTCGGGTGGTAACAGCCTGCTTACCCCGGCAAATCAAAAACCCCGCAGGAAATTTTCGTGGCATCTGCTTGCGCCGACGATGCTGCCCGTTGACTTTTTCCCAATGGCCGGTAATGTTCCTAATCGGATTTAAAATAATTTGAGGGTTTTTGCCGGCACCGGTGTAAGCCGAGTGTTCAAGACGAACACAACAACATCAACATTTAGCCAACTATGAAAAAAACGAACCTGTATCTGCTCCTGGCCGTCGGCGCGCTCGGCGTCGTGGCGCTGTCCACCAAAATTACCGCTGGCGATGCTGCAGCACCATCCTGTTGCAGCGGCATGGCCGACGTGACTACGCCGGTAGCCGACGACGCCAAGGCCACGCCTGACAAGCTCGCGACCTGCCCCGTGTCCGGCGAGAAACTTGACGGTGACATGGGCAAGCCATTTGTTTTCACTTACAAAGGTCAGGAAGTGAAGCTTTGCTGCAAATCCTGCAAAAAAGATTTCGACAAGAGTCCCGACAAATACATCGCCAAGATCCGCGCGGCGGACAAAAATTGACGATTGAAAAACAAAATCCATCCGGCGCGAATCCGCCGGATGGACGTTAATCAAACTGTGAAAATTGCGCTGGCCATCGTCTGTAGCCTGCTCCTCGTTTTGGCGCAGGCGAAGGCGGTGTCCGTGCCGGCTGCCACCGCCAGCGTGGTGAAGCCTGATTGTGGCTGCGGCGGCAAGATGAGTTGCTGCCAACGCGCTTCGGCCCCGCAACCGCTCGCGGCCACGGTGCCGGCAAGTGCTCAAATCCAACTTTTATCCCCGGTTCTGGCAGTGGTGATTTGGGTTTTGGCTGCGGCTGGAAATCCTAAAATTTTCCCAACTGTTTCTCCTGTTTTGTCCGTGGGTGCTGCGCCGATCTTCGCGCGCGACTGCGCCTGGCTTCTCTGATTTTTCTCCGCTGAAGCCCGTGGTGCGCCCTGCGCCGGCGCGCAAGGTGTTGTTTCCAATTTCACCGCAGTTTCAGCTCCCAAAAACTTCCGCCTTTATTATGTCTGCGCGAAGGCGCAGGCAATTCTGAAAAACAGAAAATTGTCCGCGAAAAAAATTATGAAACTGAAATTTGCCATGGTTCTGCTGGTCGTCGCCGCCGGAGTGGGCGCGGTTTGGTATGTGAAGACCCATTCACCCGCACCATCCGTTACAACGGCGAAAGCAGAACGGAAAATTCTATATTACCAAAGCTCCATGCACCCGTGGATCAAGTCCGACAAGCCTGGCAAATGCCCGATTTGTGGCATGGATTTGGTGCCGGTGTATGAAGGGGACACGAAAGCGATGGGCGATACCAACCTCGTCGCGCTGAATGCCGACAGCGTCAGCGCCATCAATGTGCAGACGGAAACCGTCCGGCACCGCGCCATCACGCACACGATCCACGTCATCGGGCGCATCCAGAAAAATTCCGCAACGGCGGCATGGTTCGTGTTCGACATTTACGAGCGCGACCTGCCATGGATCAAGACCGGGCAGAAGCTCGACGTGACACTCCCCGCTGTGCCGGACAAAATTTATCAGGCGCAAATCCGGCAGCACAGCTCGGAAACCTTTGCCGACCGCGCGCTGGATGACATGAGCGACAGCACGAAAATCCGCGCGGAGATATTGGATTCGCCCGTCGTCGTGCCCGGTTTTGAGGACAAGGCGTATTTCAACAATCTCCACGCCGAGTCGCACATCGTCGCGGCGACGCCGGAAGTGCTGGCCGTGCCGCGCAGCGCGGTGATTTCGCGTGGTGCCGGTCCGATGGTTTACGTGGAAAAAAGCCCCGGATTTTACACGCCGAAAACCCTCAAGCTTGGCCGCATCGGCGACGAATATGCCGAGGTGCTGGCCGGCCTTGATGACGGCTACAAGGTGGTCATCAACGGCAACTTGCTGATCGATGCTGAGGCGCAACTCACCAACGGGAAATAATTTTATGATCAACCGCATCATCGAATGGTCGCTGCGCAACCGTTTCCTCGTCATCTGCGGCGTCGCAGTGCTGGTCGTCTTCGGCGTGCGCGCGGTATATCGCACGCCGGTGGATGCGATTCCCGACTTGAGCGAAAATCAGGTCGTCGTTTTCGCCGACTGGCCGGGACGCAGCCCGCAGGAAGTCGAGGACCAAGTCACTTATCCGCTCTCGGTAAACTTGCAGGGACTCGCCGGTGTGAAAACGGTTCGCGCCAATTCCATGTTCGGCTTCTCGCTCGTCACGATTATTTTCGACGACAAAATTGACAACTACTTCGCGCGCTCGCGCGTGCTCGAACGGCTGAATTATCTCGGCAGCCAACTTCCCGCCGGCGTCACGCCGCAGCTTGGTCCGGATGCGACCGGCCTCGGCTGGGTTTACCAATACTATCTCGACGTGGATCCGAAAAAATCTCCGCACGGCGGCTTCGACCTCGGGCAGTTGCGCGCGACGCAGGATTGGTTCGTGCGCTATCAACTGAATTCCGTTCACGGCGTCGCGGAGGTGGCGACCGTTGGCGGTTTCGTGCGGCAATATCAGATTGAAGTTTCCTCGCTAAAAATGCGCGACCGCAACGTGACTTTGCAAACCGTGATGGATGCCGTGAAGCAAAGCAATTTGAACGTCGGCGGAAAAGTGATCGAGGAAAACGGAATGGAATTTGTCGTGCGCGGCATCGGCCTCGTGAAATCAGAAAAAGACTTGGAGAATATCGTTCTTCAACAAAACAGCGGCCTGCCGGTGTATCTCAAAGATGTCGCGAACGTGCAAATCGGCGGTGATTTCCGGCGTGGCGCGCTGGACATTGATGGCCACGAAGCCGTCGGCGGCATTGTGGTCATGCGCACCGGCGAGAACGCCATGCAGGTCATCCGCGACGTGAAGGCCAAGATCGCGCAAATTTCGCCGAGCCTGCCGCCGGGCGTCAGCATCAAATCGTTTTACGACCGCAGCGAACTTATTTCGCGCACGCTCGACACGCTCAAGCACGCGCTGACAGAGGAAATCATCTTGGTCACGGCAGTCATCGTCATTTTCTTGTTCCACTTTCGCAGCATCCTCATCGTCACGCTGCCGCTACCGCTCTCGATTTTATTCTCGTTCATTTTGATGAACCAGTTTGGCATTACGTCGAACATCATGTCGCTTTCCGGCATTGCCATCGCTATCGGTGTGCTGGTGGATGCCGGAATTGTCATGGCAGAAAATGCCATTCGTCATTGCGAAATCGCGGAAAAGAAAAAAGGTTCGCGGCTGAACCAGACTGAATCGCTCCAAGTCACGCTCGCAGCGGCGCAACAAGTTGGCCGGCCGATTTTCTTCGCAATGGTCATCATTATTCTGGCGTTCGTGCCGGTGTTCGCGTTGAGCGGACAGGAGGGGAAATTGTTCCATCCGCTCGCGTTCACGAAAACCTTCGCGATGCTCGGCTCGACGATTCTCGCCATCACGCTCGTGCCGGCGTTGTGCGCGACGTTCATTCGCGGGCCGTTCCATTCGGAAGATTCCAATCCGCTGATGAAACTGCTGCTGGCGATTTACAATCCGGTTTTGGATTTGGCGCTGCGCTGCCGTAAAACCGTCCTCGGTTTGGCAATGATTTTATTGCTGGCCGCGCTGGTGCTGGCTTTTGGCGTGCCGCGTCCGCTGGTCGAAAAACTTGCAACCTTCAACCCGCAACTGGCAACCACACTCCCACGCGGCATGGGCAGCGAATTCATGCCGACGCTGAACGAGGGCAGTTTGCTCTTCATGCCGGTGCTGCTGCCAAGCACGTCGTTAACTGAAATCAAGCGCATCATGGCGTGGCAGGACGCGGTCATCAAACAGACGCCGGAAGTCGAATCGGTCGGCGGCAAACTTGGCCGCTCGGAAACGGCGACCGACCCCGCGCCCATTGAAATGATTGAGACGACCATCATGATCAAGCCGGAATCTGAATGGCGCGCGGGCATGACGAAGGAAAAACTCATCGCGGAGCTGGAGGAAAAATTATCGAAGATGCCCGGCTACATTCCCGGCTTTTTGCAGCCGATTGAAAACCGCATTTTGATGATCAGCACCGGCATCCGCGCGCAGGTCGGCATCAAGATTCTCGGCGACAATCTGGACGCACTGCAAAAAAAAGCGTTCGAGGTCGAGCGCGTGGTCCGCACAATTCCCGGCGCGGTCGGTGTGGCCGCGTCGCGCACACAGGGCAAGCCGTATCTCGACATCGAGGCCGATCGCGTGGCGATGGCGCATCACGGTTTGCGTGCGCAGGATATTTTGGATGTGGTGGAAGCCGGCATCGGCGGTGAAAATGTTTCGACGGCGATTTCCGGCCGCGAAAGAATTCCAATTCAAGTGCGCCTTGAACGTAGCGACCGCGACGACATCGAGCGGCTCGGCGATATTTCGGTTCCTGTCGGCGATGGCAAATTTGTTCCGCTCGGCCAGGTCGCCACCATCGCGCGCGAAGTGGGGCCGAGTGAAATCGCCAGCGAAAACGGGCGCTTGCGCGTGTTCGTGCAGGCGAATGTCGAGGGCCGCGACCTCGCCGGCTTCGTGCGCGAAACACAAGCGCGCATCGCGAAGGAAGTTTCCCTGCCGCCGGGCATGACGATTGAGTGGAGTGGCCAATACGAAAACCAAATCCGCGCGCAAAAAACTTTGCAAGTCATCGTGCCGGCGGCGCTGTTCGTGATTTTCATCCTACTCTTCGTTGTTTATCACCGCTTCAAGGAGGCCGCGCACGTTATTCTCGCCGTGCCGTTCGCGCTGACCGGCGGCGTGTTTCTGCAATGGTGGCTGGGCTATAATTTCAGCGTCGCGGTTTGGGTCGGCTACATCGCGCTGTTCGGCACGGCGATTCAAACCGGTGTCGTGATGGTGGTTTATCTGGACGAAGCGGTGAAAAAGAAAATGGCTGCGCGCGGCGCAAATTTTTCCCGCGCCGATTTGGTTCAAGCCGTGAAAGACGGCGCGCGGTTGCGGCTGCGTCCGAAAGTGATGACGGTTGCCACCATCGTCGCCGGCCTGCTGCCCATTTTGTGGAGCACGCGCACCGGCGCGGAAGTCATGAAGCCGCTGGCGACGCCAGTCATCGGCGGCATGGTGAGCAGTCTCGTGCATATATTGATCGTGACGCCGGTGATTTTCTGCTGGCTGCGCGAGCGGGAGCTGAAAACGAAATGATTTATCCTGCGGCGAAAATCTGGTTTCATCCGGCGGGTGAATGAGTTTCTCACAGTGCTGACGGCGGTGCTGCCGGTGTTTGCCATTATGGGCGTCGGCCTTTGGCTGCGCCAGCGCAACTGGCTCTCGGCGGATGCCGACGCGAGCCTGATGCGCATAACCGTCAACCTGCTGCTGCCATCGCTCATCTTCGATTCCGTGCTCGATAACGCCGCGCTGCGCCGGCCGGAAAATCTCCTGCTGCCGCCGCTGGTGGGTTTCGGCATGGTCGTGGTGGGCGTCGCGTTGGCGGGTGCGTTCGCGCGGCTGGCGGGGCTGCAAACGAAACCGGAACGGCGGACTTTTGCCTTTCTCACCGGGTTGCAGAACTACGGCTACCTTGTGATTCCGTTATGCATCACGTTGTTTGACCCGGACACGACGGGGGTGCTGTTCGTCCACAATGTCGGCCCGGAAATAGCCATGTGGACTTTGGGCGTGGCGTTGTTGAGCGGCAGCGGGCTGGCCATCGGCTGGAAAAAGATTTTCAACGCCCCGCTGGTGGCGTTGCTACTGGCGGTCCTTTTGAATCTGCTCGGAATCTGGTTTATGCCGCCAACTCCCATCGCTGTGGCCGGAAAAATAATTCTTACGGTGGTCCACTGGCTGGGCCAAAGTGCGATTCCGCTGGCCCTGCTTCTCATCGGCGCAATTGTGGCGGATCACCTTGACGATGCGCGTGGCGGCCACGCGGTGCGGGTGGTGACGGTCGCCGCGCTGGTGCGGCTGGGCATCATGCCGGTGCTGTTTTTGCTGCTGGCAAAGTTTTTGCCATGCTCGATCGAACTCAAGCGCGTGCTGGTGCTGCAAGGTGCGATGCCGTCGGCGGTGCTGCCAATCGTGCTAACGAAACATTACGGCGGCGACGCGCGGACGTCGTTGCAAGTGGCATTGGGAACTTCGTTGATTGGGCTGGTAACGATTCCGCTGTGGATTCGTTTTGGCGGTCACGTCATCGGGTTATGGTGAGCGCTACGAAGTCTGCCGGCGATTTGCAGCAGGGTCGGCGATCCGAAATTATTCGTTCCCGCCAAACTTCTTTTCCCACGCGGAAATTTTCTTCAGCAGGTCAGGCAATCGCCTCAGCGCAAGAACCTGGCGTTTATACTCCCGGTCCGGCTGTGCGGGGGAGCCGAACCATTTTTCGCCATCAGGAATATTGTTCATCACGCCGGACTGGGCGGCGATAACCGCCTGGTTGCCGATCTTCAAATGTCCCGCCACGCCCGCCTGACCAGCGAGAATGACGTAGTGGCCAAGCTTGGTGCTGCCGGCGATGCCAACCTGCGAGATGACGATGCAATGCTCGCCAATCTGCACGTTATGGGCGATCTGCACGAGGTTATCCACTTTGGTGCCCTTGCCGATGACCGTCGAGTCAAGCGCGCCGCGATCCACAGTCACATTCGCGCCGATCTCCACGTCGTCGCCAATGACAACATTGCCGACCTGCGGAACTTTGCGGTGAAAACCGCCGTCGAGAACATAACCAAAACCGTCCGAGCCAATCACCGAACCGGCGTGGATGCGAACGCGCCGGCCAATTTGGGTGCGCGGATAAATCGTCACGTTCGGAAACAAGTTCGTCTCGTCGCCCAACACGGAATCGGCACCGACGGAATTGCCGGACTGCAATACGACCTGTGCCCCAAGCCGCACGCGTTCGCCCACGACACAATGCGGCCCGATGTGCACAGTCGGATCAATCTGCGCGGATGCGGTGACGACGGCGGTTGGATGGATGCCGGCGGCGAAGGTTGGTTCCGGGAAAAATACCGCGAGCGCCTTGGCAAACGCGATGCGCGGATTCGCCACGCGAATGACAATTTTCTTCGCCGAGTAAGAGTTTTTTCCGGCGATGATGGCGGTGGCGGCGCTGTTTTCGGCGGCGGTGAAAAATTCGTCAGACTCGGCAAAAGTGAGGTCGCCAGGCTTGGCCGCGGCGACGTTGGCAAAGCCGGTGAGTTTGGCGTTAGCGTCGCCGAGGACTTCGCCGGCAAGCAGTTTTGCGATTTCAGCAGTGGTAAGTGTCATTGACTTGATTTGTCCGTCTCACTATAAAGCCGGATAAAATCTGTTCAATCTCAACTTTTATGCCAAAAACCTACCGTGTCGGACTCATCGGTTACAAATTCATGGGCCGCGCGCACTCGAACGCGTGGCGGCAGGCACCAAAATTCTTCGACCTCAAGGCGAACATCGAAATGCACACCCTCTGTGGGCGCGATGCCGCCGGCGTGCAAGCCGCGCGCGCGAAACTCGGCTGGCAGTTCGCCGCGACCGACTGGCGCGAGGTCGTGGAATCGCCGTTGATTGACATCGTGGACATCGGCACGCCGACCTTTACGCACGCGGAAATGGCCATCGCCGCGCTGAAGAACGGCAAGCACGTCCTCTGCGAAAAACCGCTGGGCCGCGACTTGAAGGAATGCGAGGCGATTTTCGCCGCCGCGAAAAAAGCGAAGGGCATCCACATGGTCTGCCACAATTACCGGCGCATTCCCGCCATCGCATTGGCGAAGCGGATGATGGACGAGGGTGCACTCGGAAAGATTTACCATTTCCGCGCCCGTTACGCGCAGGACCGGCTGGCCGATCCGGAATTTCCCGTGGACTGGCGTTTGCAAAAGGAAACCAGCGGCAGCGGTGTCCACAGCGATATCAATTCGCACATCATTGACCTCGCGCGCTATCTCGTCGGCGAGTTCACCTCCGTCTGCGGCGTCGTCCACACGTTCATTCCTGAACGACCGCGCGCCGACCTGCTCGCCAAAGGTGCGCGCAAAATGGGCAAAGTCACCGCGCCGGATTCCGCCGCGTTCATCGGCTGGATGCAAGGCGGCGTGATGGCAAACCTCGAAGCAACGCGCTATGCGCTCGGGCGGCGCAACCACATTGAGATCGAGATCAACGGCAGCAAGGGCTCCATCTATTTTGATTTTGAGGACATGAACCGGCTGAAATTTTATAACGGCGAAGACCCGAAAGACCGGCAGGGTTTCCGCGATATCCTCGTGACGCAGCGGGACAACATCCAGCCTTACGTCTCCCACTGGTGGCCACCCGGCCATGGCATCGGCTACGAACACACGTTTGTCCACACCGTCGCGGATTTCGTGAACGCCTGCGCCGACGGCAAGCCGGTGCATCCGACATTTGAAGATGGCTTGAATAACCAGCGCGTGCTGACGGCGGTGGAAGAATCTTCGGCGAAGGGCAAGTGGGTAAAATTATAATTGCGGGTGAAATTATCCGCGCGGGTTAGCCGTCAGCGCGACACGCGCACCCGCAGCAGCAGCGTGGGAATGGCGAGGCCGGTGCCGATCGCGCCGATGGTGAACGTCACGCGCAAGGCAAATTGCACGGCAGTGATGAGTGTTTCGGAGGCGTCGCCGGCGCTGGTCGAGGTGAGTGCGAACATTCCGAGAATCGCCTTCGCCGCGAAACTGCCCGGCACCATCGGAATACAGCCGACCACGTCCAGCGCGTTCTGGGAAATGTCCGTGTGCGCTCGCAGCACCTGCGCCGCCGCCCCCACCGTGAGCGCGGCGGCGAAGGAGGCCGCCTCCAGATTCCAGCCCAACCCCAGGCAATAAGTGCGCACCGCCAGCGCCAATGCGCCGCTGGCCGCGCACCACGGCAGCGAGCGGAAACCGATGTTGAACAGCACGCCGAAGCCGGCTGCCGCGATGGCGCCGCAAACGGTCTGGTGCACGAGAAAGGGAAAATCGAAATTCATGTTTCAATACAAATGGCCCAGCAACACCTGTCCAAACCAGAGGCCGGCGGCGACAAAAATTAAAATCACCGCCACCGTCACCGCCCGCGCGCTGCCCAGCGTGGGATGGCCTTCGAGAATGTCGTTCAGTGCGTTCACGGAGGGGACGCCGGGAACGAGCAGCAAAATCGAGGCGATCATCGCCATGTCAATTTGTTTGCTTCCGGCCCAATGCGCGCCGAGGCCGCCGAGCAGCGAACTTAAAAATGACACCAGTGCGGCGCAGATGAAGACATTGACTTGGCGCGTGAGTAACTCACGCCGGACCAGCTGTCCGATGACTGCTGCGAGAAAAACCGGGCCGGTGCCAGGCCAGTCCACTTTTAGCAGCCGGCCGAACGCCGCGCATGCCAGGCCCACCGCCACCGCCATCACCCACGCGGAATGGCGTGGCGTTTTGGTGGCGAGCCGTGTGAGTTCTGCGCGGGTTTGTTCCGTGGTCAGTTCACTGCGCGAAACGCGGTTTGCCAGATGCCACAATTCCTGATCCAGCCGCTGGTTCACGCCGAGATGCCCGACCTCACGCATCCGCGTAATGCCGTTCGCGCCGATGCCGATGGTGATGGCCAGCGACGCGTAGCCGATCCGCAAATCCACCCGCTCCGCGCCGAGGCCGCGCGCGAATTTCGCCACGATTTCGTCGATGCTGTTCGCGCTCGCGCCGGCTTCCATCAGCATCCGGCCCGCGTCCAGCGCCACCATGGCCATCGGCTCCAGCGCCGGGGCGGAACCGCTGTCTTCGACCGTTAAGTTTTCAATTAAATCCATGTGTCGATTGGCAATGCCAGCAACGCAAAAAGGTTAGCAACAAAACGGGCTGTCTCAATGGAATTTTCAAAACAACCAATGCTCTGGCGGCGAAAATGCGTGGCAAACGCGGCCGAACTTGGTAAGCAGTCCGCGATGGAACTGCGTGAATTTGCCGAACAGATTTTATTCGGGACGACGCTCGAAGAAAAACTGCACACGCCGGACGTCATCACCGACGAGCATCCTGGCACCGCGCTCGTCACGCCCGCAGCGCCGGGTCGTCCGCAAAACCTCATTTTCAAGCCGCACGCCACCGGCAAAAGCGATTTTCCCGGCCTGCACCGGCTGGAACAGAAATCCGAGCGCGGCAAGCTTCTGCATTTTTTCGGCAACCACGAGCTGCTTGCCACCGAGCTGATGGCGCTCGTGCTGCTGAAATTTCCCGATGCGCCCGCCGCTTTTCGCCAAGGCGTTTTGCGAACGATGCAGGACGAGCAGGAGCACACGCGGCTCTACATGGAGCGCATGAAATCGTGCGGCGTCGCGCTCGGCGATTTTCCGGTGAGCGGCTATTTCTGGCGCTGCGTCGCGCCGATGGAACATCCAATTGATTATGTCGCCGGCCTCTGCCTCACGTTCGAGCAGGCGAACCTCGACTTCGCCGGCCACTACGGACGCAGTTTCGCGACCGTGGGCGACGCCGGTTCCGCAAAATTGCTGGAAAAGATTTACCGCGACGAAATCGGCCACGTTGCCTACGGCTTGAAATGGTTCCGGCGCTGGAAAAAGCCGGGCGAATCCGATTGGGAGGCGTTTTGCCGCACGCTGAAATTTCCGCTGTCGCCGCAGCGCGCAAAGGGCTTTTCGCTGAACATCGAAGGCCGCAAGGCTGCCGGGTTGGACGAGCAATTCATCGCGCAGCTCAACGTCTATTCGCAGTCCAAAGGCCGCACGCCGAGCGTTTTTGTTTTTAATCCATTCGCCGAGGGCCACATCGCCGAGGGAAAAATCTTCAATCCTACCAAACATCAGGCGCAGCTCGCGCGCGATCTGGAAAATCTGCCGCAATTTCTCTGCCGGCAGGATGACATCGTGCTGCTGGCGCAAAAACCGTCCGTGGAATTTTTGAGTGGCATCAAGCAAGCCGGTTTTCCGCTGCCGGAATTCGTCGCGCTCAAAGACGTGAGCGACTTGCAATCGCGCAAGCTCGGCAGCCTGCGTCCGTGGGCGTGGGGGCCGGACAGCTTTGAATTGTTCAAACCCATTTTCGCGAGCGTCACCGGCGAAAACCGGCCGGATGAAATGAGATTTAATTCAGGAATCGCCAAGCTTTATTCCAAAGCCTGGAGTGCGGATTTTCTACAGCAATTGCTTTCAAATAAATCCGCAATCGAATGGCTTTGCACCGAAAACGAAGTTGGCTTGTCGGTGAATTCGCCTGACGAGGCGCTGGCCGCGATTTCAAACATTCGTTCGTGCGGCCACCACAAAATTGTCGTTAAGGCGGCGTTCGGCGTGGCGGGCAGCAACGCACTACGGCTGTTCGAGCCGGAGCTCTTGCCGGCACAATTACGTTGGATTGAAAAGGCTTTTGTGCACAAATATGAGTTGGTCATCGAACCTTGGCTGGAACGTGTGCAGGATTTTTCCGCGCAACTGGAGATGACGGCACAGGGTCTGAAACTCTGCGGTTTTACCGGCCTGCTCAATGATGCGCGTGGTCAGTTCATCGCCAATTACGCAGAGTCGCACCATCACAAGCGGATTCCGGTAACAGTTATTTCACATTTTCGCGGGCCGGCGGATATTTCAAACCGCCTGTTAGCACTTTATGGCGAGATTTTTTCGGCACTCGAAGCCGAATTGCGACGCGTGGACTTTACTGGACCGGTGGGTATCGATGCATTTGTTTATCGCGAAGCGGGCGGCGCAGTGAAATTAAAACCGGTGGTGGAAATCAATCCGCGTTACACCATGGGCCGCGTGCTAGTCGAACTGATGCGGCTGACATGGCAGAACAGTTTCGGCCTGTTCCAGCTCGTGAACACAACGCAGTTGCGCGCGAAGGGGTTTGGAGACTTTTCCAGTTTCGCACATTCGCTGACAAGAAAATGTCCGTTACAATTTGAAGGTGAGCCGCCGCGCATCCGCGAAGGCGCACTTTGCTTGAACAATCCGGCCGAAGCCCAGGCGGTGCTCGCGGTGTTTCGCGCAAGCCGCACGGCGGACGCAATGCTTTTATCAACTTGACCGGGTAAAATATTATTTTGTCTTTTATCGGCACGCGGATTTAACATCGGCTCATGCCAGAAAACCTCCGCCTAAAAGACCAGCCGGCCAGCGAACGCCCGCGCGAACGGCTTGCGGCGCGCGGCCCGGATGCGCTGACGCATGCGGAATTAATCGCGATTTTATTGCGGACCGGTTTGAAAGGAACCAACGTGGTAGAGGTTGGGCAAAACCTGTTAAGAAAATTTGACGGCTCGCTGAATGCGCTCGCACTGGCGTCAGTGGATGAAATCCGCAAAACTCCCGGCATTGGCCGCGACAAGGCCGCGACGCTCGTCGCCGCGTTCGCGCTGGCGCGGCGGATGGAGCAGGAGCGGCGCGAGGAATC
>Ga0114951_10004353_pt1 | contig 13885 bp, 16 predicted proteins | sample AM7aDNAmetaG_FD_88677 | JGI IMG/M metagenome (GOLD analysis project Ga0114951, IMG submission 88677) | Freshwater microbial communities from Finland to study Microbial Dark Matter (Phase II) - AM7a DNA metaG | ecosystem: Environmental > Aquatic > Freshwater > Lake | place: Finland: Lake Alinen...
AATATTCTTTTTTGTACCGCTTAAATATTTGATTTTTTGTTTCCATGTTCATATGGAAACACGGTAACCCATTTATTAGATATTCACCACAGTTTGGGTAACATTTTCAATTAGCTAGAACGATCTATTTAATTATACAACAAATTTTGTTATGCTATAAGTAACATGAATTTTATACCAATAATTGTTTCACTCTTAACTTTTGTTTCCACGTTTGCCGGTGGGATGTTTGCCATAAAAAACAAAAGCAAAATCCATTACATAATGGCTTTTGCCGCAGGAGTTTTGCTTGGCGTTGTAAGCTTTGATATTTTCCCCGAAATTATAGAACAGATAAAAACCTACAATTTTAATTCTGTTGAAGTAATGGTTGCTTTGGTTTTGGGATTTTTAATTTTCCATGTTTTGGAAAAAAGCATTTTAATTCAGCACTGTCACGAAGAAAATTGCGTTGCCCACAAGCATCCGCAAATTGGAGTTGTTTCGGCATTAGCTTTGGCCGGTCATAGTTTTATGGATGGAATCGGAATTGGTTTGGGCTTTCAGGTTTCTCCCGTAGTTGGAATTTTGGTTGCCATTGCCGTAGTTTCCCACGACTTTACCGACGGAATGAACACAATCACTTTAATGCTTTCAAATCGAAACACCGACAAAAAATCCAAAGCATTTTTATTGCTTGATGCGGTCGCCCCAGTTTTGGGCGCCCTCTCAACCCTATTCTTTACAGTAAGCCCGCACTTTTTAGTTTTATACCTGGGATTCTTCGCCGGCTTCCTATTATACATCGGCGCCAGCGACATCCTCCCCGAAGCCCACTCCGAACAAAGCTCCTACAAGCTAATGGCCCTAACCATCTTCGGCACACTTTTAATTTTCGTAATCACAAGGTTTATTTAAAAAAAATTGACACTATTTTGGTTTGGAATATAATAAAAATATGAAATCAAAAGATATGACAATTAATGAATTGGCCGTAATGATAAATAAAAGTTTTGATAAAGTGGCAACCAAAGAACAGATGGGTGATTTAGAATCTAAAGTTGACGGTATAAAATTTAAAATGGATAAGGTGGAAAAAGATGTTTCAGAAATTAAAATTTTAGTGAAAGATGACCAGCGCAAAAGAATAGAAAGATTGGAAACCAGGGTGGAATATTTGGAAAACGTCCTTGCTTTGCCTAATAAAGAATAAAAAACAACAAACTCGGGAATTATGCCCGATTTTTTGTTTTACACAGTTTCGCACTTGATTTTCCTGCGGGGGGGGGTATTATTAGATAATAAAAATAAAAAAGGTCGGAAATATAAAAATCTTAAAAATAAAAAACATGACAGAAGAATTAAGACAACAGGAAGATGTAGAAGAAACTAAAACTTTGTGGCAAAAATACCCAGAAACTAGAATTAAAGATAGAAATGAGGCGGTGGAAAAGATAGTTGAAAATTGTAAGAATCAATTAGAAGTAATTAATGCGATGGAAACTATCATCTGGTCGCATGTTGAAGGGTTAACAGATGATAAAGAATTTGAGAAGAAGTTAAATAAAATATTGTCAGAGGCTTTTGCTGCTGCTCGTACCGACATGCGTGAATGAAAATAAATTATAAAAGACAGCTGAAAAGTAAAGAAGTGGCAAAATAAAAAATCCGCTTTAGCTTTTGCGGATTTTTTATTGTGTTGATTTTTTAAAATAATTGTTTTGTTCGCCACAATAGGCCTAAATGTTCGTAGGATAGGCGGGTGGCTACTCGGCCTCGGGGGGTACGCTCAATAAATCCCATTTGCATTAGGTAGGGTTCGTAGATGTCTAGGATTGTGTCTTCTTCTTCCTGGGCGGCGGCGGCTAAAGATTGAAGGCCGGCTGGTCCCCCATCAAATTTTTCTATCAAGGCCAACAGAATTTTTTTGTCGCCCGGCTCCAAGCCAACATGGTCAACTTCAAGCTGTTCGAGCGCATATTTTGTTATTTCTGCTGTGATAGTATTTTCTAAGATTTTTTCTGGAAAATTTTCGGCTAATGAAACTTCGGCAAAGTCGCGGACTCGTTTTAATAAGCGGTTTGCAACTCTTGGAGTAAACCTTGACCTGTTTGCAATAATTTTTACAGCCTCCGGTTCTATTTTTATTTTCAGTAAATTTGCCGAACGTTCAATAATTTTTTCAACGTCGTCGTTTGAATAAAAATTTAGCTGGAACGTTGCGCCAAAACGGTTTCTTAAAGGGGCCGACAAGCTTGCCGGCCTTGTGGTGGCGCCAATTAAAGTAAATTTTGGAAGTTTTAATTCCATTGTTCGCGCCATAGGTCCTTTGCCCAAAATCAAATTCAGTTTAAAGTCTTCCATTGCAGGATACAGATATTCTTCTATTGTTCTGCTGATGCGGTGGATTTCGTCTATAAACAAAATGTCGCCTTCGTTTAGGTTTGTGATGATTGCGGCCAAATCTCCCGCCCTTTCAATTGTGGGGCCTGAAGTTATTCTGATTTCTTTTCCCATTTCCAGGGCAACAAGGTGTGCCAGCGTTGTTTTTCCAAGCCCCGAGCTTCCGTAAAACAACAAATGATCGGGAACTTGCCCCCGATTTTTTGCTGCGGTGATAATTATGCGGATATTTTCCTTAATTTTGCTTTGCCCAACATAATCAGCCCATTTTTTAGGCCTTAATGCCGAATCCAGCACCTCATCGTCTTTTACGGGTTTTTTGTCTAAGACGCTTGACATAGTGGTTAAAAGGTGATATACTCAAAAATATTAGTATGGTTTGTGTGTTATTCTGGCGGAAGCCAGAATCCAGATTGTTTGCGACGTTTCTGGTATTTTTTTCGTATTAGCTATTACGGAAACGGTCCTGAAATTGGAGGTATTTATTTGGATTTTTTCCAGCTTCGGATAGTCTTGCTCCGGCTCGACTATTCCTCGGAAAAATCTTTCTTATTGTCCCAGACAATAAAATTACCTCCAATTTCAGGGCCGTTTTTAGTTGACAGAATCTTCTTCTACAACTCTTGCGACTTCTTCAAATGTTGTGATTCCTTCTGTAATGTCAATTAGTCCGGACTGATATATTGTTTTCATTCCTTTTTTGATTGCCATTTCTCTAATTAATGAAACTGGCGGGCTGGTTAAAATAAATTTTTCAATTTCAGAATCAACCAAAAATGCTTCAAACAATCCTTTTCTGCCTTTATATCCTGTAAAATTGCAAGTTTTGCATCCCCCACTTTTTATTTTTGCAATTTTTATTTTATCCGAGGACGGGCCTCGAACGGATGCCGGTAAATTTTTTAAACCTCTTTTAATTTCTTCTGATTCTTTTTCGGTTGGTTTTATAAGCGTTGAGCATTTTTTACAGACTTTTCTGATTAATCTTTGAGCCACAACCATTTTTAAGCCGGAAGCAATTGATGAAGCGTCTGCTCCAAGGTCTTCAAGTCTTGGAATAGTTCCCGCTGCGTCATTGGTGTGAAGAGTTGAAAGCACAAGGTGGCCGGTCAAAGCCGCTTGCAATGCTATTTTTGCGGTTTCCAAATCTCTAATTTCTCCAACCAAAATAACATTTGGGTCCTGCCTTACAACCGATCTTAATCCGTCAGCAAATGTGTACCCTTTTTCGGGAGAAACCTGTGTTTGGGAAATTCCTTTTAAGTGATACTCAATTGGATCTTCAATTGTGATAATTTTAATTCCCGAGTTTTGTATTTGTTTTAAAAACGCATAAAGAGTTGTTGTTTTTCCGGAACCAGTTGGGCCTGTTACAATTATCATTCCATTAGGTTTTGTAATTTCTTTTTGAAAAGTTTTGTATAAATCCTCTCTAATCCCCAGATCCTTTAAGTCAATCAAATTTTTTGGATTTAAAACTTTCATCACAATAGATTCTCCATATTCTGCAGGCAAGCTGGATGTTCTTACTTCAATAAAAACGTCACCAATTTTTATTGTATATCTTCCATCTTGAGGTCTGTCTGAAATATTTAATTTCAACTTTGAAAGAAGTTTTAATCGTGAGGTTAAGTGATGGTATGTCTCACGGTCAAAAAAAACTATGTCTTGTAAAATTCCGTCTAGTCTAATTCTTAACTTTGCATCATTTTCTTCCGGCTCAATGTGTATATCGGACACATCCAATAAAACCGCTCCGCCCAAAATAACATCCAAAAGTTCCGTGACGTTTTGTAAAAGATATTCCTCAATCTTTTTTTTAAAGTCAGCGATATTTTTTATATCTTTTTTGGTTTCTTCAATAATCTTTTCAGAAATCTCTATAGACCCTAATATTTTTTTTTCGTCGTCCATAATTAGTAATGTAAATTATTGATTAAATGCATAACGGTTTCAAACAATGGTTTGTCTTCCACTAAATTGATCTTACCAAATTTTTTGTTTGCCTGCACTGAGCCTGTCGAAGTGTTGTCGATGTTTAATATCGGCGAATCCAATAAAAACCCAAATGAATTTAATCTGTCTGATAATTCTTTTGAATAATCTTTTATGCCTAAAGTAATAATAAGATCCGGCTTTGTTTCAGAAAAATAAAAAGCGATATTATCTTTCTTTATATTACCATTTTCCAAAGTTAAATGTATTTTTAAAGCTTCATCATTTTTTTCATAAAAAACTTGAGAAATTTTTGCGATGTTGGCTGGTATTGAAAGTACAAAGTTTTTTGGGTAAGAAACAAAGTTCAAAGAGGGTGTTAAAAACTTCAAATTTTCCGGCAACGTTTCTATCAAAAGGTTTACATTTTTGCCCAATTCTTTTAAAGTATAAAAAAGAGCCAGTGTGGAGGTTATAGCCTCAGGCTCTTTTGAAGGTATCAAATAAATGTTTTTAGCATCGCTGATAAGTTGTTTAGATTCTGTAATGTTTTCCATGTTTTTTGAAGATTTATTACACCCTAAACGAATTCTTTTTTTTAGTCAACTATTTTAATCCACAGATGAAAAAATATTTAACAACCAGTTTTAAACAAACCCAAAAACTCGGCGAAAATTTCGCTAAAGAAATTTTGTTAAGTCGGACTTTACAAAATGCGACAGTTTTGTGTTTGCGCGGAAATCTTGGTGGAGGAAAAACAACTTTTTTGCAAGGGTTTGCAAAAGGCCTCGGAATAAAAGAAAAAATATTGTCCCCCACTTTTGTAATCTCAAAGCGTTTCGTCATTCCCGCGAAAGCGGGAATCCAGATTCCGTTTAAAAACTTTTACCATATAGACTGTTACCGTTTAAATAAACCCCAAGATATTTTGGAATTGGGTTGGCAAGAAATAATTTCTAATCCAAAAAACATCATAGCAATTGAATGGTCCGAAAAAATAAAAAAGTTGTTGCCTAAAAGTATAATTGAAATCGACTTTAAATTTATAGACGAAAAAACCCGGGAAATTAGTTTTAAAATGTGATAATATAAGCTATGCAAAACAGGCTAATTATTATTGATTCTAATGCGTTGTTGCACAGGTCTTTTCATGCTTTGCCGCCGTTAATGACTAAGTCCGGGCAGGAAACCGGAGCGGTTTATGGATATTTGCTGACACTGTTTAAAGCTATAAAAGATTTGAATCCAACACATGTTGTGGCTACTTTTGATACAAAAGCAAAAACTTTCCGCCACGAAAAATTTGAAGATTATAAAGCGCAAAGGCCGCTTACACCTTCGGGAATTGTCACACAAATTCCAATTGCAAAAGAAATTTTGGAAAGCTTTAAGATTCCTGTTTTTGCAAAAGACGGAGTTGAAGCGGACGATTTGATTGCAACAATTTGCACAATTGCCCCCAAGGATTTTGAGATTTTTATTTTGACGGGAGATATGGACAGTTTGCAATTGGTAAACGACAGGGTAAAAGTTTGGACGCTAGGTAAGGGAATAAAAGACACAGTAATTTATGATATAAATAAAGTGCAGGAAAGATTTGGAATAAAGCCAGAACAAATGAATGACTTTAAGGCGTTAACCGGAGACCCGTCAGATAATATTCCTGGCGTTGAAGGGGTTGGCAAAAAAACAGCTGCAGAGATAATACAAAAATACGGAAGCATAAAAAATCTGTACGAAGAACTTGCAACCGACACGGCCGTTTTAAAACCAAAAGTTAAGGAGGCTTTAAAAAAAAATAAAGAAAACGCTTTAATGTCTCGCGAGTTAGTGGAGATGAAAAAAGATTGTGAGATAAATTTTGTAATTGAAGATTGCCGGTTTGGCGGTTATAATAAAGAAGAAGTTGAAAACAAATTGCGCCAATTGGAATTTAATTCATTAATTAACAGACTACCTTAAAACAATGAGCAAGCTTACACAAAAAATTGCGGTTCCTATAATTTTGGTTGGACTTTTTGCCATTGCTGTTTTTGTGGCAATTGATCACGAGCAATTAAATTGGGATTTTTATGTTGTTCTTTTATTTTTTGTTGTTTATGTATTTTTCTTTGGAATTGCAACAGGACAAAGTCTTTCTTCTCCGGTTAAAAAAATATTAGACAGAGCCAAAGATTTAAGCAGGGGAAATTTATCTAGCAGAATTTATTTGGAAACAAAAGATGAATTTGCTGAATTGGCTGAAACTTTTAACAAAATAGCAGAAGAACTCGAAGCAAGCCGTAAAAATGAAGCAAGCACAGAAAAGTCGGTTGATATAAAAGTAAAAGCCAGAACACAAGCTTTGGAAGAAACAATAAACGCCTTAGACCAAAAAGTCAGAAATCGAACGGCCGAACTTCAAAAAGCAATGAAAGAACTTGAAATTACAAAATTAGCAAAACAAGCAAAAAAATAAAATGCCTGAACTTCCCGAAGTGCAAACAACAGTAGATGGTTTAAACAAAAAGGTGCTTAGCCGCACCTTTGTTGATGTTTGGTCGGATTGGGAAAAATTGGTTCAAAAACCGAAAAACTTTTTGCAGTTTAAAAAAGACGTAAAAAATAAAAAAATAATAAAAGTTTGGCGAAGAGCAAAAAATATTATTATTGATTTATCTGATGATTATTCAATTTTAATTCACCAAAAAATGACCGGGCACATGTTGGTTGGAAAATGGAAATTAGAAAAAAATGTTTGGAAACCGCTTGATAAAAAAAGTCCGTTGAACGACCCTTACAACAGATTTTTGCATATAATATTTTATTTGGATAATGGAGAAATGATGGCGCTTTCTGACGCCAGAAAATTTGCAAAAATAGAATTATGGAAAACAGACGAGCTTTTAAATTCAGAAGAATTTAAAAATATCGGCCCCGAACCTTTAGATAAAAAATTTACGTTTGAAAAGTTCGAGGAGGTTTTAAAAAACAAAAAAGGCAAAGTTAAACAGGTGATAATGGAGCCGAACATTATTGCCGGCATCGGAAATATTTATTCTTCTGAATCCTTGTGGGTTGCAAAAATACATCCCGAAAAAAATGTTGCAAATCTAAATGAAAAAGAATTAAAATCTTTATACGAGGCAATAATAAAAGTTTTAACGCTGGGCGTAAAACTTGGAGGAGAAAGTTTTTCTGATTACCGGAAACCCGACGGCACAAAAGGAAATTTTGATTCGGAAAGGCATACATACAAAAGAGAAGGCCAAAAATGCGATAGATGCGGAGAAAAAATAAAACGCATAAAAGTAGCCCAGCGCAGCGCATTTTATTGCCCCAACTGCCAAAAATTATGAAAAATGAGCGACATCGGGAGTCCTACATTTTATGCCAAGAAGAAAAGAACAATTTATAACGGGAGATATTTACCATATTATTATTCGGGCGCTTGACGACAATTTGATTTTTAAAGACACGAATGATTATTTTCGTGGCATTTTTTCAATTTATGAACTTAATAACTCTAAGCCGGTAACCATCTTTGTTAGACGACGAGATCGTAAAGTGGAAAAGAAAAGAGAAAAACTGAGCGACATCGGGAGTCCTACAAAGCTCGGCATTTGGGTGTCGGGTTTTTTGTTTGCACTTGATTTTCCTGCGGGGGGGTATTATTAGATAATAAAAATAAAAAAGGTCGAAAATATTATTAAAAATTAAAAAATAAAATATTATGGAAAGAACTCCAGAAGATAGAAAAGACGATACTTTGAGTGCAGATGCAGCCGCAGAAAAATATGCTCCAGAGATTGCATATGAAACTCCCGGCGATGCGGAGTATCGCATTAATGATTACTATACTAAAAAGTCTAAAAAGCTTGCCGATCTAAAATGGGACGCCACAGGGATAAGTGGATTTGATATGAATAAAATTGTTGCAACATTAAAAGCAGGAAAAGATGCAGAGAAAGGCAGCGAAGAAGAATTAGCTGCTATTAGAATTAGAGAGGATCTCGGCAATGCATCATGGTTTCCAATGGCCGAAGCCTTTTTGAAGGCCGAAGACGATCTTGTCGCGCGTAAGGCAGAGGTAAAAGAAGTACGAAGAGAAATGAATTCCGAAAAAGATCGAAAGGAAAGGGCCAAAAAGCAAGCTGAAATAATGAGCAAATTAAAAGGGCTTGGTTTGTAGCAATAAAAAATCAGCGGATAAAAATCGCTGATTTTTTTTGTAAAATTTGAAATTATTTTTAATTCAGATAAGATAAGTAAATGGTTTATTTTATTTACGGGCAAGACTCGTATAGGTCAAAAAGAAAATTGGAGGAGATAATTTTGGGATATAAAAAAGTCCATAAGTCGGGGCTTAATTTGATTTATGTTGATGCAAAGCAAACTGGCTTTGATGATTTTTACAATAATTTTAAAATCAATTCGATGTTTGCGGAAAAAAAATTGATTGTTTTAAAAAACGTTTTTGACAGCAAAGAATTTCAAGAGAATTTTTTGGAAAGCATTGAGAGTATGGAGAATCTTAAAGATATTGTTGTTGTGTATGAAAATTGTCCGGCCGACAAAAGGGTAAAAATTTTTAAAGCTTTGGAAAAATATTGTAAATGCCAGGAGTTTGAATGCTTAAACCCTGTGAATTTAAAAAAATGGGCGGCGGCTGAATTTGTAAAAGCCGGAGCAAGAATAGATGACGACGCCTTGGATTTGCTTATAAATTTTGTTGGAATTGATTTATGGCAAATGGAAAACGAAATAAATAAATTATCAAATTACAAAGCGGGAAATGTTATTAAAAAAGAAGAAGTGCAACTTTTGGTAAAGCCCAACATTTCAAATGATATTTTTAAAACCATTGAGGCGCTGGCTTCAAAAAATAAAAAGGTGGCATTGGATTTATTGCATAAACAGCTTGATGGCGGGGACTTCCCTCTTTATTTGCTTACAATGATTACCTATCAATTTAAAAATTTACTGATTTTGAAAGAGAGTCCAAAAAATTCCGGACTGCACCCTTTTGTTATTCAAAAAAGTCTTTATTTGTGCAATCAATTTACAATTGAAGAACTAAAAAAAATCTACCGGAAGATTTTTCAGATAGATTTGGATATTAAAACAGGAAAAATTGAAGCCGAAACTGCATTAGATCTTTTTGTCTATGAGTTTTGTTAATCTGGATTTTCTTCGCGAGGCGTTGTTTTTTTTGATAATGCCAACCTTGGCTGCCTTGTCTAAAGCTTTATAAATTTCGGGCAAAAGTTTTTTTGCCTCGTCCATTTTTTTAGCCAAAACTAAAGCTCTGGCCTCCTTAACAAGCACTTTTATTTTATCTTTATAAACAATGTTATGCTGTTTTCTGACAGCCGATTGTCTGATTGCTTTTTTAGCTGATTTTGTTATTGCCATAATTATTTGTGTAATAATCAGATAATAGCATATAAATTAAATTATTGCAACAGTTTGACGATGTTTTTTGTAAGTGGTAAAATTAAACAATTAAGAAATATTTTTTAATTTTATGGCTGTCAAAAAGAAAAAAGAAAATTATGCCGACAACTTGAGAAAAAAACAGGAGATTGATAAAATCCTTGATGATTTTTTGGGCAAACTTTCAAAAATAAAAAAAGAAAGAGATGTTGTTATATCAGATTTTTTAGAAATTTTAAAACAAAAGCATATAGAAGAATTAAAAAATAATTTAAAATTTTAAACATATGTCAGAAAAAACAAAAAATAATGAAGCTATCGCTGAAGGATCGCTAATACATTCAGATGCTGAAATACGGATTGAAAAGATTGGTGATAATGAGTTAAGAGAACATGTGACAACTGCCATTGAAGGAATTGAATCTGCAAAAGTAGACGTAACTTCGGGTGCCGATAGAACCATAGAATCTGCCAGAAAAAGCACAGGTGTTTCGCCTACGGCATTTCAACGCATTAAATCTTTTTTTGGATGGGGCCCTAAAATGGGAGACGTGCAAAAAAAAGCTGATATTGCCGCCGATTCTGCCGTAAATGCAATTGAAGCTGTTGTTGCAAAAAACAGAGACGCAAATGAAAAATCCGAGGAAATACTGCTTAGAAGAAGAGGAAATATTAGAACGCCAGAAATGGTTAGACAAAAAGATCAGATAACCCCAGAAGAAATTGCAAACGGCAGGGATCCGCTGTCCGAAGCAGGAATAAATCTTGAGCAATCGGATGCTAAAAGGGCCCAGGCAGCAAAGACGAAAGAAAATTGGGCTTGGAATGGTGTTGAAAATCGAATAGCCGAAGATGCTAAAAACGATGTTGCTGATACAAATGCAAGGCAGAACTTATCTGGAGAATTAACGCGGAATCAAGTTAAATTCAATACCACAGAAAGGACACAAAGACCTGATGCTGGCAGAAATTTGTATTCACCAGATAGAAAGCCCGGACCCGGTTCACAAATTCCGGAGATGCAAGTCAGAAGAACAAAAATTGCAAACGAAATGTTTGATAATCCTAATCAAACACCCGATTCAGTTGGCGCGATAATTGAATCAGAAAAACAAGAACGTGCAGACCGAGATGTTTTAAGAGGGGTTGTTGATATAATGAATAAAAACAAGCAGGAAAAAGAGGCAGAGGCCGCAGCAATAAAAGAGATGAACGAAACATTACAAGCAGATGCGACTGATAATGCAAATAAAGAATCTGCAGGTAGGCAGGCAAGCAGTATAAAAAAAGCTGAGCGGGAAAATGCTCAAATAGAGGAAATGAATAGAACATTGGAGGCAGATGAGGTTGTAAGGGCAAATAAAGAGTATGCGGGCAGATTGGCTTACAGTTTAGAAGGGTTCGCGCGGGAAAAAGCTCAAAAGGATAATCCGGAAGCTTATAAAAATATTGCAGAAATTGTAAATGTTTCAAAAGGCGAAAACAAGCCAAAGATAGAAATTAGTAAACAAGTTGCAAAAGTTGAAACAAAAACAATAGTCAATAATCCACAAACAGAAAGATTAGATGCACAGAAAAAATTAGAGAATGAAGAATTTTTTCAGAGTTTATCTCCAAAAGTAAATGGCGAACAATCAAAAGAAACGGGACCCGTTTTGAGTCATGAAGAAATTGCGGGGTGGAATCAAGAATTTAATGATAAAAAGGCGGCAAAAGTTGCTGTGCAAAAAGTTCAACAAGGGAAAAGTTCTGCTTATAGAGCAGGTGAATTTATTAGAAAAAAAGTAGGAGAATTTGTTGGTCGTATTGGGAAATTTTTTGGCAGCGGAGTGAAAGCAGAGCAAGCTAAAATTTTTGAAAGGGCGAAAACATCTACTCCAGAATTGGATGAATTCCTAAAAAGAATTAATGGTCAAGTCGTTGCTGAAAATCCAGTTGTAGAATCTCCTGTTGTTGTAGAAGCAATGCCTGTGCCAACTCGTAAAGAAGTCGCTCCGGTTGTGGAAAAACCTAAAGAAGAAATTTTTGATTTAAGTGATGAGGATATGATAAGAGAGCCGGAAGCAGTTGCAGAAATAAAACAAGAACAACCGGTTGAAAAGAAATTAGTGAAAGCAGAAAGGTTATTAACCGATGTTGAGAAATTATCTTTGCTAAAGAAATTGAAAGAAAAATGGGATGAGGCAAGAGTCGCAGACAAAGAAATTAAGAGAATTAAAAAGGCATTAGAAGCGGCTGATGATGAAAAAAAGAAGGGAGGGGTTTTGTTTGGTAAAAAAGTCAAAACAGAATTGCAAGAATCATTATCTGATCAGATCAAGATAAAAAGAAAATTATCAAAAGAAATTATAAACATTGCACAAGAATTATCTAATCGCAACTTAAGATCTGAAGCAGAAGCGTATACTAATATAGAGATAGAAGGTCAGGAATTGAATAAAGACGAAAAAAATAATCTTTATAATGAGTCATTAACCGCAGATGTTCAGGATATATTTGAAGTAGAAATGGCAAAACTTAGAAAAGCCGTTGGAAAAGAGACTAAAAAAGTTCAGAAAAAACCACTGGTCAGAGCAACGGAAATTTTGGACAGTAAAGCTGATAATAAAAAATCAACAAAAGAAAATTCGCTTAAACTTTCAGACGCAAACCTACCTAGGGCTGAAAAGCTTTCTGGTAATGAATTATTAAGCGATAAGCCAGTTCGCTTAACGAGTTCTAAAGTTAAGCCGGATAGTTTAAAAAACGCTGTTTAATAAAAAAAGTCCGAGAATCTACTCGGGCTTTTTTAGTTTGATTTTTGAAATTAAGTCTCGAATTTCTGTGGCGCGCTCAAAATCCAAATTTTTGGCGGCTTGTTTCATTTCTTTTTCAAGAAGTTTTTTGTCGTTGATTGCAAAAAATTCTTCGGCAATGCCAGCTTGTTCGTCTTTGGGTTTTGAAAGGCCCCAATCGCGGATGCTTGTGATTATTGTTTTTGGGGTAATATTATTTTTTTTGTTGTAGGCCTCCTGAATTTTTCTTCTGCGGTTTATTTCGGCAATTGCCGACTGCATAGAAAAGGTCATTTTGTCGGCATACAAAATTACCCGGCCGTTTAGGTGACGGGCCGCCCTGCCCATAGTTTGAATGAGGGTGGTTTTGTTTCTTAAAAAACCTTCTTTGTCGGCGTCTAAAATTGCAACCAGAGAAACTTCGGGTAAATCTATCCCCTCTCTTAATAAATTTATTCCAACCAATACATCAAAATTTCCTTGACGCAATTGTTTTAAAATTTCGGGACGTTCCATTGTTTTTATTTCCGAATGCAAATATTGGGTTTTTATTTTATGTTCTGTTAAATAGTCAGAAATTTCTTCGGCTAATCTTTTTGTTAAAGTTAAAACCAAAACTCTATGATTTTTATCGGTTTCTTTTTTTATTTCTTCCATTAAATCTTTAATTTGGTTCTCGGTTTTTTTAATTTCAATTTTTGGTTCAAGCAATCCGGTTGGCCGAATAATTTGTTCAACAATATTTTTGCCGGATTTTTTCGTTTCAAATTCAGCCGGAGTTGCCGAAACATAAATTGTTTGTTTTTGCCTTTCCTCAAATTCTTTAAAGTTTAACGGGCGGTTATCAACGGCGCTAGGTAACCTAAATCCAAAATCAATTAAAGTGTTTTTTCTTGCCCTATCTCCCACCGACATTGCTCTAATTTGTGAAACGGAAATGTGCGACTCGTCTATGAACATCAAATTTTGGGCCTGCCCCGAGCCCGTCGAGGGGTTGAAATAATTAAAATAATCAACCAAAGAAAATGGGGGGGTGCCTGGTTTTCTAAACTCCATGTGGCTTGAATAATTTTCAATGCCTTGGCATCGTCCTGTTTCTTCCAGCATTTCCAAATCATAATTTGTGCGTTGTTCCAATCTTTCTGCCTCTAAATTTTTGCCTGTTTTTTTTAATTTTATTAATTGCTCTTTCAGTTCTTGCCGGATGTTTCCAATTGCAATTTTAATTTTATCTTGTGGGGCAACCCAAAACGTCGCAGGGAATAATTTGTATTTAGTATTTAGTATTTTGTATTTAGTATTTAGGCCAGGGTTTATTTCGGAAATTTTATCTATCCGGTCTCCTAAAAATTCCACGCGCAATATTTTTTCTCCGGTGA